>Ga0307998_1000281_pt1 | contig 29804 bp, 24 predicted proteins | sample Davwhametageno37_FD_203147 | JGI IMG/M metagenome (GOLD analysis project Ga0307998, IMG submission 203147) | Marine microbial communities from Davis Island wharf, Antarctic Ocean - #37 | ecosystem: Environmental > Aquatic > Marine > Unclassified | place: Antarctic Ocean: Davis Island wharf... | reverse complement strand
ACCGATTTTTCCACTTTTCTGAAAAAACTTATGGCTCCACTTTCGAAAAATGGACATTTTCAGAATGTCCTATTTCTGATAATACAAAAACAAATTTACTTTTTGTAATTTATTTATTATGTGGGATCTTATTTATTGTGGGAACTCTTTAGATTCAATGATGTAACAAAAAATATCATTGTATAGGAGAGCATGGAGTTTATTTCATTACAAACATTCTTAAAATTATTCCATAAGAAGGGAGAACAACCATATACAGCGAACTCAATGTTGCAAAAGATGCAGGTAAAGGTCGGTAAAAAGGAGCGATCATTAAAGCATTATGTGGCAGATAAAAAGATTACAAATGAAACGGTACAAATTTTATGTGATAATATAAACAATCGAGATGAATATTTAACACGTTTTTATGAGTTGTCGTTAAAAATAAATCCAGACAGATTAGTCATAAATGAAGCAGGTGTGCCTCCAATGAAAAACCATAAAATGAATAACAACCAGGACATAGCCTTTAAAAATGTGATTCGAAATCTACACATGTTTGATATATTACAGTATACCAAATCAGGAATAGACAATGTGCCAACCTTTTTCGATATGCTGTATGATTTATATCTGCATGACGTGATTGATTATAAACTGCTTACTCCAAGTGCAACACATTATATAAAGAAGGGTCGTATCGGGAGCGTGTTCTCTTCCTATTATTTCCGTGCGTCAATCATGAATCCATATTTAGTATATTCATTAAACGAATCCATATTCAAAAGTAAACGAGTTTTTAGTCCAACCCTGGGATGGTCATCGTATTGTTATGGATTTTTAGAATCGCCACATGTAATTGAATATGTTGGCACGGATGTTATACCCAGTGTATGCAATAAAACAAAGGAGTTGGCAGATATATACACCAACAAAGCCGTAGATATTTATTGTAAGCCATCAGAGGATTTATTAGAAATACCAACGTTTATGAAAAAATATAAGGGGCATTTCGATTTGGTTTTCTTCAGCCCACCGTATTACGAGTTGGAGTTATATAAAAGTAATAATCAAAGTACGGACCGGTATAAAACATACGAGGAATGGTTAACCGGATATTGGGAGAAGACCATGAAATTGTGCAGTCATGTGCTGGGAAAGTCAGGTAAAATGTGTTACATATTATCTGACTATGGGTCGACATCGACCCCAAAACACAAAGCCCTGCTTACGGATATGAATAATATTGCAAAACAGTATTTTCATTTATCCAGTAAACAACCAATGCATAATAAAAATGTGCATGTAACAACACATCGCGAAACGGGTGAACAAATTGTGATATTCACGAAGAAATAGCAAATCCACGGTTCGATTACATCTACTTCCATGAACCGTAACACATATGAACCCCGAAATTACCAAAACAATTATCATCATTTGTATCGGGCGTCAATATAGACACAGCTAGGGAAGAATCATCAATATATGTTTGTGTTACCAATACCGGACCCGTTGTACAATATACGCGTACCTGTGACGGAGGATCACTATTCTCTCCCTGTGCAATCTTTATATTTGCATCAGTGATTCGTTGGCACTCAATGTTGTCAATTATCTGTTTTATAAACGGATGTTTGGGTGGAGCATAAAAAGCATAATTACCAATCAGCTGAGTAAATCCCTGGGACGTTATAATCGTATCGGTGATCGAGTGCAACTCTACTGGGAATTTACACATATCCATGTTATCATAATACAACGTATCAAACGACTGGGTAACATATAGATCAAGGTCAATATAAACTCCACCGTAGTAATATATCGCCAAATAGCGAAAGAAATCAATTTGTTGTATCTTCTGTGGTAGGTGCATAAACAGATTATAATACTTTGACATTTTGGTTTTTACAAATGTCATAATATCATCGTCATCAAACAACATATAATTCCAGTCGGGGTTATGTGTGCGAACCGAGTCAATAAATGGTTGGTAATGTGCAGGAATGTCTTTCGATTTCCATGTTTGTATAATGTTCATACTATTACATGGTTATAGTCGAGTATCTTTATGCGATTTATTTCGTATCAGACAAAACACTATGGGATTCAATTGTATCAATAATATGTGCTGGATAATTCATGTCTTTTAATACACGTACGCCTCCTTTTAATTGGGATATCCCCTTTTTAATCTTATATGTGTATTTGAATGTACCGTCAGGATTGACCCGTACAACCATCTTATAGTTTTGCACGGTGGAGGATTTCTTAAACTTTTTACATATGGACAAATAATGGGTTGTTAGCATAAAATTAACATTGGAGTGATGTTGTAAGTATTCTAAAAACGCATACCCGGCTTTGGATGCTTCAGTCGGGTTTGTACCCGAGTATAATTCATCAAACATGCAAAAATGTCTATATTTTTTATCGGTATGGTTATCAATAACGTCGATAATATCTTTACATCGCCTGGACTCTGCCTGGAACAAACTGTCGCGACCGGATGTATCGGGAATATTCAAATACGAATGAATATGAGTATATGGTGTAATCGTCGCGGCGTCATAAAATCCACAGCCAACTTGTTGTGAAAAGATTATATTTAATGCAGTCGATTTTAATACAGTAGTTTTGCCTGATTTGTTGGGTGATGATATAATAATATTTTTGTCGAAGTTACAGTCATTCTTCACCGGCATATTTCCGGTTAATCCTGGATAATATTGTTTCTTAAAATTACAGGAATTATCGGTGGAATAATTCGCATAAGACACATTCCCCGCTATTATATTAGCATGTACTCCATGTAAATTATCAATATACCCATGAAATCCAACAGAATACCGAAGACAACTATCATACTCTGTATTATTATACACCTGATAATAACAGCGTAACATATAACCGATTGTGTTAAACTTTTTAAAGTTGGGTTCGAATGGATAAAGGTCAGTGAGGTCGGTCTTCATTTGTCGCAATGTGCATAATTCAGCATCAACTCCGCGATTAAATTCATTATAGGTAACACAACTGGATGAGATAGAAACGAATGATTCCATAGAACATATAGTATAGTCAATGTATTCCCGGAGTTGAATTAATTTATGATTCATGTCAATCACGTTCGCATAAAAACGTTTGCATAAAACCACATTTTGATAAATTTGAAAAACATACATACCAAACATGAATATTATATACAACATTTTTTCCCAACTGATTGACTGGAACCCGCAAATAGCCTTACCAATAAAATGGCTTTTTGCAACATCTTTTAATGTATTTATATATATTTCAGCTGTAATAGGAATTCCCTTTATCTTTAAAATAATGAACGGAAAAATAAGAAACAGAATGGGGAGTGCAAAGCTAATAACCGGCGACAATACATGAACCAACGATATCGATTGTAAAAAAGACGGAGAATCGTTCAAATGTTTTAGTATTTCCCAGTCCATAAAATTGTGTTTTTCCAAAAAATAATCATTCATTTTCACGGATTTCCAAATCTGTTTTACGGCAGTACAGTCGAGTGTATGGTTACATGTGTTAACCTGGGCCGAATATGAATCTAAATTACGGATAATAGTTTTGGTATCATTTAAAAATCTCACATCAGTTGTATATTGTTTTTGCCAAAGGGGGATTGTATTTTTTGCAAATGCATGACTCGGTTTAAATAAATAATCATACATGGTGGTCGTATTTTCATAATTTGACGGGACTTTAAGTTCTAAATCATACGAGATAACGTCATTCAATTGAAATAGTTTTTCTTCTTCTAAATATTGTATCGGTAGTCGAAAGTTGGTATCTATATCGAACAGTAATACTGTATCAGGGTTATCAGTAGATGCATCAGTAGATATATCAGTTGGTGTAATAGGTTTAACAACACTAATCATAGATGTTAACAAGTTCATATCTATAATATGTATATGAACAAATTTTAATTATATTAAACGAGTTTATTACACAGTAATAGGCAACTCTTTGATCGAAATGCTATAGTGAGATTCAATGCGCTTCATTATGTGAATATCCTCCTCTGTAACAAAATTAATAGCGAGTCCCTTGCGACCCCATCTTCCACTGCGTCCAATACGATGCAAATATGTATGAACACAATTTGGTATGTCAAAGTTGATTACAGTACCAACCTGTTGAATATCAATGCCTCTAGCAGTGACATTTGATGAAATTAGCACTCTATACTTGCCGCCTCTAAAATCGGCAAATGCCTGAGCTCGCTGTTCATGATCCATTGAACTATGAATACAACAGACTGGGAAATTCTCGCGGACCATTGCATCATATAAATCAACAACACGCTTAACATTGTTTGTGTAAATAATAGATTGCGAAATGGTGAGTGTTTCGAATAGCTGTTTTAGCATATCAAATTTTTGCGAATCGTTATACATAGCTACATAGCGTTGTTCAATTCCGTCTAATGACAAATCTTCACGCTTCATTATAATATTTACGGGGTTTTTCATAAACTTATCTGTAATTTGAAGTACTTCACTGGGCAGAGTTGCACTAAAAATGGCAACCTGAACATCCTCATTCAAATATTGGAAGATAGTATGAATTTGCTCTTTAAACCCCTGTGACAACATTTCATCTGCTTCATCTAAAATAAACAACCGAACTGTATTCATATTAAGATGACGACGCTTAATCATATCGAATATTCGACCCGAACACCCAACTACAATATGAGGTGAAGCATTGCGTAATTTACTGATATCATTTTGAACAGACGTGCCTCCCACAAGTAAATGGGTGCGTAGACCATCAATAAACGTACCAAGTGTATCCACTACACTAATGATTTGTGTTGCCAATTCGCGAGTAGGTGCAATAATGACAGTTTGGGTTGCATCGCGAGTAACATCGACCTGCTGAAGAGCACTGATTGCAAATGTACCGGTTTTTCCCGTACCTGATTGTGCCTGCGCGATAACATCTTTGTTTTGTAAAATAGGTAAAATAGCTTTCTTTTGAATTTCACTGGGAACTTCAAATCCATGTGCATATACACCGCGTAATAGATTCGTATTTAAATCGAGTTCATCCCATGATTTAACTTCGCTTATAATTGGTTCGATTGTATCCGGTTCACGTATAATTGGTTCGATTGCGACTGGTTCATTATTATCACTAATGTCAGTCATAATATATAAGGATATTTGTAAAGTAATGTTTAAGCGAGTTAATAAATATATTATCTATTCAAACCACATAAAACATTATATTGTATTATATTAGCTAGGCCAGTATGTATAATTTGGATTTCTATAATGAATTATTATTTAAACCTTCATCCTATAAATTACCGACACATGTATTAGAATCGGTTAGTAAATTGCATACCCATCTTGGTGTAAGTAAAGATCAACCACCTGGTCCGGTATACGCAGTAAATCGAACTAACCGTCGACATCGTAATGATCAGGATGAACAATGGAAAAAGAGGGAAGCATTTAAGACAACGGTTATTGTAAAAACCGAGGGTACGACCAAATTGTTAAGTGAGATGAAAAACGGTTTAAATAAATTATCTGCAACAAAGTACGATATTCATGCTACACAAATATTAGAAACCATTGCAACCCTATTGTTGCCTGAAAATAATGTTGATGGTGATATGGCAATCCAAATATTCGACTTACTGGCGGTTACTGCATGTACCAATCATTATTGGTCAGTATTATACGCAACATTATGTAAGACGTTGCTAGATACACATGCGGAATTTGAAGAAGTAAAAGATAAAATGATACACGATTATAAAAATGATGAAATGGTGATCAATGTAGCTGACCCAGGCGAGGACTACGACAAATTTTGCGAGTACAATAAACAAAATGAAAAAAGGCGGTCACGATTATTGTTTATAATTAATTTGTATAAAAATGGGAGTTGTAATGAGAGTGAGTTGATTGAAATTGTACAAAAAATAGAATCGTCGCTAAAAGTGGGTGTTAGTGATAAAGAATGTATTGGTCAAAATGATGAATTTACAGAGTTGATCAATGTATTTGTAACCAATATGGTAGATGAGTTGAAAACGAAGGATACATTCGCATTTGGAATGGATTGGCTGAAACAGTATTCCGTGTGTAAAACAAAAGACAATCCCGGGTTCACTCGCCGGTCGATGTTTAAATTTATGGACATGGTCGATTTATTCAAGTAATTTAGTCGCTACGCGAATAAACGGTTATATTATGTTTGTCATAACTAAGATAAAAATAATATGGTATTAGTGTATAATGAAATCAGTATTGGAGATTGATAATATTAGTTATACAAAGAAATACAGCATAGATGAAGATGATATAGATTATGATACCAGTGTATATAGTTACGAGCACGATGGTGTAGATTTTGAAATAGCACTAGGTAAATTTAAATATACATATACCAAATATGGTGTGGTATATTGTTCAATCTATATGATAGTAAATGATACCCCTGTATCCAGGGTTGGTATATTTGAAATACGCGAAACTGAATTACTTAATAGTATCGATGACGATGGTTTAGACATTGAAAATGGTAAGATATTGATATTTGCATCTACCAATTATTTACGAAAACATAGAGGGGTACCTGACAAAGAGCCGATAGTAATAGATACAGTGAATCATAAAAACGATAATGATCCAAAATTGGATGTAATCGAGTTGTCCGACGATGTACTTCGTGTTGACATTGATGAAACTATGATGACTCCCGCATCTACTGGCGCATTAAAAACGTTAAGTGCCGGCGTTTTTACAGAGGATACTAAATTCATTGCGCCATCAATGCTACAGGATGAGAGTGAAATGGATAGTGAAGAGATTGCTGCCGAATATAAAGAATCCTCGAAAAATACATGGATTGAACAATTCACTCATAACAATAAATATTCTATAGTAGAGAACGAAGGTGGAGGAGATTGTTTCTTTGCGGTTATACGCGATGCATTCCGCCAAATTGGAAAAGAAACCACCGTTAAAAAAATACGAACCATATTGTCAAAAGAAGTAACACGTGATGTATACACCGAGTATAGAACGTTATACAATGATTTTTTGGCGGAATTTCAAAGTATTGAAGCAGAAATGACTGCTATACGGAAAACAACCACCGAATTGAAGCGTAGAATAACAAAAGTTACAGTGAAAGCAGAGCATAGCAAATTAGTGTTAGATGCAAATGAACTTACTGCTCGGTATAAAAAACTAGGAGAAGACCGAACCATAACAAAAAATCTATTAAGTGAATTTTTGTACATGCAGGATGTAACCGAATTTGAAAAGTTTCAGGAATTTATATTGACACCAGGTTACTGGGCAGATACATGGGCGATATCTACATTAGAACGGGTATTGAACATCAAATTAATTATATTAGATGAGACCGCATATAAGAATGGAGATATGGATAGTGTAATGATGTGTGGACCTGTACATCAAAATGGTGATGATATTAAGGTATTTTCACCGGATTATTATATTATGACCAGTTATACCGGTAATCATTATCGATTAATTTCATATAAGGACAAACATATCTTTAGGTTTCGCGAAGTCCCATTCAATATCAAAAGTTTGATTGTAAATAAATGTCTGGAACGAAATTCCGGTATATATTATTTGGTAGAGGATTTACGTAATTATAAAACAAAATTGGGATTGGAAGCCGATTATGGAGGGCCACTTCAAAACGAAGACGACTTTTTAAATAAGAATTTATATGATAGTGATGTAGTATTTGTATTTCACTCACAATCGAATGCATCATCCAATGCAGGTAAGGGGGTAGGTGAGAGTATTGATAAGGAACACATTGTAAAATATCGTGAGTTGAATGCGAAGAAAACCAATGCGGAATTATACAATTGGCGTCGAAAATTAGATGATACATGGGGTGCGCCGTTTACAGTAGATGGACATAGATGGCAATCTGTTAGACATTATGTATTAGGTTCTCAATATAAGAAGAGTTTTCCCGACTTTTATTTGAAGTTTTCTCTTGATAGCGAGTCAGAAATATCCACTAATTTGGAAATGGCAAATATGGCAACCAGTAAATCTGGTAAATATAAAGGACAGGAGTTGCGACCAGACAATGTTACAGTGGATGCCGATTTCTATTCTGGAGATAAATTCCCACGAAGTGAAGAAGAGCGATATAAAGCATTGGAAGCAAAATTCACTCAAAATCAGGATTTGAAGAAATTGTTGATGGTGACTAACCGAGCAAAGTTAACACAATTTGTGCGAAGAAAGGACGCGGTAATTGACATGATGTTAATGAAAATACGTAAAAATATTGTGTAAACAGGTTCTCTTACGTCGGTTTATGTAAAAAATTGATTATATTATACACATAATATAATTTGTATCACAATAAACGGTTTTACCAAGTTATAACAATGAGCATCAACCAGGTTTACGCACAGGAGGAGGAGTTGGTTATTGAGCCACCAACTGAGTTTAATAGAATGGAGTTAGGAGAAGAGGATTGGATGAGTATTTACATCCCAGTGTTACCCGATGGTTTACTTTTGCAAAATCATTATGATACAGTGCAGAAGTTTTATCCTAAGTATTTGCATGGTTTTATTGAGAAGATTCTTCGTATTGGCAAAATCCGTCGCATTGATTTCATTGACCGCCAGATTCAGGCATCGTCTATGCCAGTGAAGGCAGCATTTGTTCATTTTGAGTATTGGTATGACACGAAGACTGCACGCAATTTGCGCGAAAAGCTCAATTCATATGGACAATACAGACAAAAGGGGTATGTTCATCAGGGCAAGAGATGCAACTTTTACGCAGTGAAGGACGGGAATAATTTCCTTACACCGGCGTACTTTGACGTTCGCATTAATCACACCCCCATTCAAGAGGCGGATAGTGATAGAAATGTGCATCAACTGTATGCAGAGAATTTGGCATTAGAAAGCGATCTAAATCAGGCCAATCACGCCATTGTAGAGTTGCAATGTCAGTTAAATAAGGCACTGTTTCAACTAGATGAAGCAGCTGAGAATGAGTTGCGATCATCGTGTAATCATAATTGCACCCTATCACTATCCAAACCCCGATTGGAGCGAAGCGATACGTATTATTATGAGCAGGACAGTGGTCCTCCATTAACCATGGAGGATTTGGCGTGTTAGAATATAAAAACAAAAAAAATATAAAAAATAATACATCAAATATAAAAACTAATAAAATATAAAAACTAATAAAATATAAAAACTAATAAAATATAAAAACTAATAAAATATAAAAACTAATAAAATATAAAAACTAATAAAATATAAAAATGAGTACTGTACATAGTATTCATTTTTTATTTGAGTTCATGTAGTGACATGCGCAGTGTTTCGGTTAATATGGTCGGTATTTTGTTGGAATTTTTGCGGGACCACGTTTGAAGTTTTTGTAGTGCCGTTATAAACTCGGGATCCTTATACAATTTCTTAACAATGTTACAATATTTAAACATGTTCTCTTTGTACTGATCTCCTTTGTTAAAGTTAATAGTATAACCATTAATTGATATACACTCACCAATATATTCATCTAAGTGAAAAAAGAATAATGATTTAATAATGTAGTAAGAAAGTACGTGAGATTTTTCCTTGTATTTTTCGTTCACTGTCTTTTTATTGTGTCCACTGGTAAAGAGTTCATCATATCGCAGGTCGTAATAAGAGAGAACCTTAGCACATTGAAATAATGAGAACCGAATTTCATCATGCATCATGGATATAGTCTTAGATGTTACCGTATCTAACCATATATTCGAATCTGGATTCCATTTGGTCGAATAATAAGCAATAAACATGGTATTGATCAGTTCTCCCCACACCTCACAATATGTCTCAAATATTCTCACATCACTATTGACGTTGAATATATCTAGAATATTCGAATTTGTATCTGTACAATCAAATTTTGCAAAATCCAATCCAAAACTATGGAACGTTTCATGAATAAACACTTTGAACCATTCTTCTTCTCTAAATATGTGAATTTCGTTATTCTTTGTACATGCAAATGTGAATGCAGTATTAACATGCTTCCTGTCGATAAATTGATTTGATACAGTTGGTAAATTCTTTTTATTCTTAGTTAATAGGAAGTATATATCGAGAGATTGAGAACATTCTGCATCAGCAAAGAACGACGCAACATGTAACCACGTATATACACGTTTTATAATATTTTCTAGTCGACGTGCTGAAAGGGAAGAATAACCAACGTGTAGTTTAATGCGGCGATTATTGATCGGGAATTCAATCGTTTTATATGTACCAATCTCATCAACTATGGATTGTTGTATGTCATCTGGATATTGAGAGGTGTCTATCTGAATATGATTTATATCTTTAATTTTAATTGAAGTTTGATGACGTTTCCATTGTTCATCTGCAAATGCAATGCGATTAAATACTAGAGACAACAAATTATTGGATTTAGATGAAAATGATAACGGAGGGGTGGTAACAATCGGCTCTAAATTGTTTTTTATAAATTCCAGGGTTTGTTTCGTTGTATCCGTTAGCATTATACTACAATATGTATATATTATTATACCGACGAACTGGTGTATAAGAAAATTGATTCTTAACTATTGGAATAATCTATGGTATAATTGTCAACAAACAAACATTGTATATACACGATGGGTATTAAGAATTTAAATCGATTTTTGAAAGAAAATTGCACAAAAAAGTCGATAAGGAATGTGAGCCTAGGTTGTTTAACCAACAAGGTGGTAGTGATTGACACCAGTATTTATATGTATCGATATTTATCTGATAATGCATTGTTGGAGAATATGTATTTGCTTATATCTACATTGTTAGAGAATAGCATCATTCCGTACTTTGTGTTTGACGGAAAGCCGCCACCTGAAAAGCAATCATTGCTAAAACAGCGTAGATTGGAAAAAAAAGAAGCAGAAAAAAAATATAACCAACTACACAGTGAACTAGATAGTAATGAGCGTGACATCGACATTGAAGAGCGTAAAACAATGCAAAAGGAGCTCCATGCATTAAAACAACAGTTTGTTCGGTTGCATGGAGATGATATTAAGAGAGTAAAGGAATTACTGGATGCATATGGAGTCATGTATTACGATTCACCGAACGAAGCGGATGAAATTTGTGCATATATGGTAAATTCAGGAAAAGCATGGGCATGTTTAAGTGATGACATGGATATGTTTCTATACGGATGTCCTCGTGTATTGAGAAATATAAGTTTATTGAAAAGCACCGTATTATTATACGATACGAATGAAATTTTTAACGAGTTATGCATGTCACATGTACAATTCAAAGAAATCATGGTTCTGTCCGGTACAGATTATAATATTCATGGTAAAACAAATTTGGACACAACAATTGAATTGTTCTCAAAATATAAACAAATAGCTCCTCCAACCAACGTGGGATTTTATGAGTGGCTATTGGAAACAGGTGATTATATCAGTAATCATGCAGAGTTATTACACATATGTGATCTATTTAATATGGAACACATACAGAAGGAAGAATTAGATAATGTGGATATTAAGGTTGGGCCGGCGGATGATAATGTAATTCGTAATATTATGACAAATGAAGGGTTTGTCTTTACACCAACGACGACATATAACACCCTTTAAAATCATGAATACCAGTATGTGTTAAATTAATAGATACATCTATCCATATTTTACCGGTCATTGTTGTCCATCTATTACAAAACATCCAATCCTCGGATAAGTAATGGTCGTCGACAACTCCGCAATCAAATAGTGCATAGGCGTATTTATTTTCTTCTGGAAGTAGAAAGTTAACATCATCTGTATATTTGGTAGATGGATATACTTCTGCCATTTTTTCGATTACATTTCGCTGGATCATCATGAACCCGGTAGCAACATGTTTGACCTGTGTCAGGTTTTTAATCACCTCGATATTTTTAGAAATGTAATTCACATTGTATTTTAATAAATTCATCTGTATTGTATCTACGTTTGGTAAATTGGTTAACTGTGATGAATTTTTTCTATCGATAATGGATTGAATTGGATTGGGATTCTTGTCGGTTGGTACAATCTTATCGAAGTTGTATGTTTTGAGTGGATATACACCACCTACAATGGACTTGTCTGCAATCAATAACTTAATTATATCAATAGGGTCCCATGTAATATCATTGTCAATAAAAATCATGTGTGTCATGTCAGGATTACTCATTGCCTTTGCAATAAGGTTATTTCTGGCACGAGTCACCAAACTATCGCTTTTACAGAATAATACCTGCAGTTGAATGTTAAACTGTTGAAACAATTCTTTTGTTTGCATTAAACAATAGATATAGTTTACAAAACAAACACTTCCAAAGCATGGTGTAAGTATATACAGAACTGGTTTGTTTTTCTCAACATACTCAGTTATAGTGTCGACTAAATCTATCTCTGCTGACGAAATGGAACTGCTAGTTTCCTCACTCATTATAGTAATAATAAGTATTTCACATTTATATTGTTTTATCATCAATAAATAAATATTTTAAAGTATTTATTTACTTAAATAGCCGCAGGCTGTGCATTTTTGTGGGGTTTTGGGTGCCAATTTATGTATTTTTTATGGGGTTTATCAGGCGGGTTATGTATTGTTTTTGGGATTTTTGGGTGCCAGTGTATGTATTTTTATGGGGGTTTGTCCGGCGTTTTATATTTTTTATAGTTGTTTTTATGTGTTAATTGAAAATTATTAAACGGCAGCAGCAACAATGTCACCGGCCTTCTGGAAGTGGTGCTTCATGTAACGCTGGAGGTTGAAGTAAGTAAGCTCATCCTCCTTGGCGACCTTAAGAAGCTTGGTGAGCTTGCCATCAGGGTGGATAATACGACCATTCTTCTTGTCCTGAAGACTGTGGGCCTGGATGTAGGCATTGATCTCCTTACTAACATCAGTACGAGCCATCTCAGTTCCAATCTCCTTGCCGAGGAAGTTAGCGAGCTCGTCACTAATTCTGGTGGGCTTCACGAAACCAGAGGGCTTTCTGTTACCGGTGTTGCGACGCTTCTTGCTAGCAGCCTTGGCTGCGATCTTCATCTCGCGAGCCATGCCCTTCTCGAGGGTCTTGAAATCACTCTTCACGGTGGAGAAGAGACCAACCAACTGCTGGAGCTTGGCACTGAACTCAGCCATCTTGGTCATAATGATAGGGGTCTCAACGACGACCGCCTCAACGGGGGCAGCAGCCTCGACAGGGGCAGCGGGAGTAATCTCGTTGACAGGGGCAGCAGCCTCGACCTCGACCTTAGTCTTCTTGGTGGCCTTTGCCTTAGTAGCGGGTGCAGTAGCGGGGGTAGTAGTTGTCTTAGATGCTCTAACCATTCTGGGTTGTTATATACTACTTACACAGATCGTGTTTAAGTATGTTTTGTGCTATATATATATATAGACCAACATTCTAAATAAATACAGACCATACCAACGCGTGTATTTAGAAATAAATATATAAAACACTAATTATGTATTATATATTGAACAGTTTAGAACAAAACGGATTCATATAACCAAGGCATGGCTTGCCTGGCAGGTTGAGACACAATTGTCAATGCAGTTAGTGCATGTAGTGCACCCAATTTACGATATTCTTCATTTTGACTACTGTATATTAAATTTTCAAACACGATTACGCAAATGGTTTTTAATTCAATGACCGACAAATCGATGTGTCTAATTGATATATTAAATATGCCATCGAATGGCCCATGAAACGGACAAATCTCGTTTTTTACTGCAGTAGACATTTGACCATGATAATTCCATATGTCAAATGCAGCCCTATATAATCGTGCAAATTTTAAATGGTCTAGGTTATTGAACCAATCTGCATTGGTATAATTCCCGAGCTGGTCTATTTCTAAAAACATGGACGTTATACGCTCGTTGATTGGTCGCAGTCTCAGGTCAACCATGGTTTGATATTGTTGATTTCCCGCTTCAGTTATAATAGAACTGGGTAACACAGTGGGTGTGTAGTTATTGTAACTACTAATCACTGGACCATCATGTAGTGGACGATTCTGTAGATTTGTTATACGATTTACTAGATCAGTATGTCGTGGTCGATTGGAATATGGTCGACGGTGAGGGTGTCGTGTATCAGGTCTAATATATACTTCATTATTCTCTTTAAAACTGGCATTTGTAAAAATAGTCATATTGTATAAAAAAATTAAGGCAGATGTTTGCTTTTTGGTAAACTTCTCTCGTGTATATGGATTGTATATTCTTTTCGCGGTTCTCAATAAATGAATTAATGATGATATATTAAATCCGTAAATCGTGTCAGAAGGGTCAATGTAACTATAGAACCCTTCGACCTCAACTTCATTTAAGGGTTCCAATGTACACGCATCTGTAGGATTTACACACAGGGTTCTATCGGTTACTCCTGGTCCGCGTAATTTGTTCATATGTCGTATTATCCATCCTCGTATCATTTTTTGGATTATAACTACACCTGTCATCTTTTTGAAATGAGTTGTAATTCGGTGGATTAATACCGGTTTGGTTCCCGATACAGGCAGCACATAATCTTTACATACCTGTTTCAAAATGGATAACGTATATACATTGATACAAAAGTTGGTGGTTTTTGAATCATCATATGAGAATTTCTCCAATACCTTCTTTTTGTAAACCCGTTTTGTTTTTATGTGTTTTGGTTTGGTTTCTATTGCACCTGGTTTATCGGTTTCTACTATTGTATTCTCATCAAACTGGTTTTCAATCATAATATTTATATTATATTGATTGTTATATACTATCTATATAGATTTTGTGGCTTCTATTGTATCGTCAACCTGGCGTATTCATATTCATATAATTCTATCTAAATGAAAGCATAACTGGGTATATTTTATATAATTCCATTACTTATACAATCTTATTATTGAAAAATTGATTTAAAGGTCTGCCTGTATATATAGTATCACAATAAGTCCTTCTTATAATCATGTCCAAGCCTTCTACCCCCATCGTTCTTAATACCGCAGACTGGAATACGTCAAGTATTCGCTACATGCAGCCCAAGGTTAATGATAGAGGAGGAAAGTCTATTAATATTATCAGTACCCAGTCCAATCGTTCATTGCACATTTCAACCCCACTCATGATGACCTGGGGTATTAGTGACTTCCTCGATGAGAAGACGGGAGAGTCTGATGGAAAGTTCAGTATGTCGCTCGTATTTCCTAACGATGACTATGCCACCGACGCTACTACTACCTTCCTTAATAGGTTGAAGTCATTCGAGAATCAAATCCTGGATGACGCAGTTAAGTATAGTGATGCATGGTTTGGGGAAGAGCTATCTCGCGAAGTGGTTAAGCATAACTTCTTCCCATTCCTCAAGTATAGCAAGGACAAGGTTACCAAGAAGGTTGACCCATCTAAGTCACCTTCTATTCGTGCAAAGGTCCCTAACTATAACAGTAAGTGGGGAGTTGAGGTGTACGACACCACATCCAATCTATTGTTCCCATGTGATAATGAGAATATGACTCCTATGGATTTTGTCCCAAAGCAGAGTCAGGTCGCCGCAGTACTACAATGTGGTGGTCTTTGGTTTGGTGGAAAGGGTTGGGGTGTTACCTGGAAGGTAAACCAATGTGTAGTCAAGCCACGAGAGGTTATCAGTGTCTTTGGTAAGTGTCATATTCAGCTATCAGCGGATGACATCAAGACGATGGATAACTCTGCAACTGCATCTACTACGGATAATAACGAAGATGAGATGGAGTCTCTACCTGCAGGTAAGCCTGAGGTATCAGTTACTGTCGAAGATAGTGATGAGGAGCCAGAGGAAGAGGTAGAGGTGGAAGTTCCAATGGAGGAGGTAAAGGAACCTGAACCAGTACCTGCTCCTAAGAAGAAGATCGTTAAGAAGGCACCAGCAGTCGTCGCACCTGTAGAAGAGGCTGCACCTGCTCCTAAGAAGAAGGTTGTTAAGAAGAAGGTGGTCGCATAAAATCACAAAACATATCATAAAAAATAAAAAACAAATATCAATATAAAAATAAATATCAACAAAAAAATGTTTGTACATATTTTTTTATTTCTGTGTAAATAATAAAATACCCCCCGACAAATATCCGTGTAAATAATATGATATTGGCTATCATATTATGTTTCAAAAAAGGTCAGGTTGTGACTACATGTGTAATTTGACCGTCACGTATATGTCACTTTTTTTACTGACATCATATATATCTTTTGTATTTATTTTTGTAATTCCCTTTTTTACAATAATAATGGTTTGGGTTGGTACTAATTTCAATGTGTTTACCTGTATTGGAATACTTAATTCGTCACACTCTACGTACATAAACTCTTTTCCCCATATATCACGTATATCGGTTTGCACCATGATGTGTACATTGTTCTTATCATCTATTTCGATGTTGTTTGGTAACATGGGTATACAATTTACATAAAGGTCGTTGCCGGATACATCATAAATTAACTCATGATGCCACAGTGGGATTATATAGGGCACATTATTGACTGTTAGTTTATATAAGTTGTTTTCATATAGGTCATGTAATGAGGGGTTCACTATAATACATTCATCCTTTTCGTTTTTGTTCTCTATAATACTGGTTATTTTACTGAGTAATGTATCTGATATATGAAAGGCATCACTATATTTCAATAAGATCACCTGCGTTTTCAATAGCGTTTGTTTATCTAATCTTTCTAATAATTCAATTGCTTTATCTTCACACAGAGTTGTGATGCGTTGAATAATACTATAAAAAATCGAGTTACTAGTTTCGGTTTCCAGTATTTTTTTCAAAAATAATATAAATATGTTTTTATATGAACTCGTGTCATCATCATAATCGTCATAACTAAACGGGTTGTCGTCTACATCATCCTCCATATGACCTTCCTTTTTCATAATATATTCGTATGCGTCATGAATTTCCTGGAATTTACTGGAAGCCATGGGATCTTTATTTTTGTCAGGGTGGTATGTTAGCGCTTTTATTCGATATTGACGTTTAATTACATCAATGTCGATCGGGTCGTTATTTTCGGGTAAATCTAGACAACGACATGCAGTTACTCTATTCATCTAGCTTATGTACCTTATTTATTATATAGAATAACATACTCTCTAAGTGGTATATGGGACGGTAATTATTGTTATAGTATTTTAAAAAGGTGTATGTTCGATCTATGATTTGAGATGTTTCTATTGTATTTAATGAACCATTTGAAATGAAATGTGATAAAATATACCATATACAGTCGGCTGCGTCTAAATTATAGGTCAATATATTGTATAAACTTTCTCGTAATTCTATGAAATTGTCTTTCTTTATTGAACATATATCCTGTATGATTTTATCGCACACAATATTGAAAATATCGTCGGGAATCGGCTGAGGATTAGTTGGATCAGTCAACAATTCGAAATATTTGAGATCTTTCAAATTTAATATGTCTTTGCTTTGGATGTCATCAAATAATGATGGGATTTCACTAGACGAATGGTTCGAGCTTTTATTATAGACGATTCGTTTCATAAAATTATCGGTCGCATTGGGTTCTGTTGTGCTGTTTTTATACATGATGTGTTTATATTCACTGTCTGCTGGTCGTTGCACTTTTATTAAATGACAACTATTTAAGATTGTGTATGGCAGAAAACTGAGATGTTCGGATAATATGATGAACCGTATACAGATATTTGTATGAGAGTGATTGTAATGCTGCATATAACTGTAAAATATTTCCAATAGTTCAGAGTGTATTTGCTGGAAATTCTTACATATTATGATACCGATTTTATCGGGTTTTACGGAGATGATATCTACTATTTGGAAAAACAATTCGTGCCATAACGTTTTTGAGTTGCAACCCAGTAATGACATATCAACTTCATAGTGAATATCACTAATTTTATAAATATATTGCTGTTTATCGGTTGCTGCTGTAATCTTCTTTTCGTATTTTAGCTTTGATGGACTATATCTTTTTAGAAGAGATAGGGTTTGTGAATATTTGCCGACACCAGGTGGACCATGTATAATTGTATTTTCCAAATGATGAATATTTTCGGGGAATTGAGACAACGTTTGGAATAATTCAGGGTGTATATTGTGGTTTTCGACCGACTGAATATATTCTTCGAAACTGGATTCGTAATATTTCATCTTACGTTTTTATGATATATATTATCTATTTTTTATACGCATTTACATTTATTCAAATTATACATGTAAATTGTTGTGAGTTTCATATCTATACTGCATCGACCATTTGATCGTTTATACTTAAAAATACAGCTGAGTTGGTTAATCCAAATGTGAGTAAATAGACTATTAACAACAGTAACATGTAATTTATCGACTTGGATTTTGACGTAAACTGGTTTATTATTACCATTATCGTGCATAGCCCAAATACAATTACGGTCCCTTTGTATATATTCAAACTCCGGTCGAATGTACCCGCTATTTCAAATGGGTTATCATGATATTCCATGAATTTGTTTTTTGATACATTATATGGTATCATTATCATCAGTCCACATATACATAAAATATAAAAACCAATAAATAAGAGGAATAATGGTGACATTTGCAATATCCAGGCTAACATGTGTAACTATTATCTTATTGTGAGAATTTATCATAGCTTAATATTGTAGGTTTCACATAACCATTCTACAACTGTATCCACCGAACAGTTTAAAAACCCGTGGGGGCATTTCTTGATATTCAAAAACTTTGGCTTTTTCATATCGGGACGCTTATAATACACATATGGACCGTATTGTCCTCTTCGTATATCCATGTATTTATTAAGTTCTCTTAGTACTGATTTTTCTTTGGGAGTTTCTAGAAATAATAGAATGTCATTCATTTCAATATCATGAATACCCTTGTCAACAGTTTTGATGCTTATCTTAGTGTCACCATGTTCTATATACAATCCATATCGTCCATTTTTGATATATAGGTCATTGTTCTCGTATTTTCCGAGTAATCTCTCTGTTGTTTCTATTAATTCGGCTAATGTATATTTTCCATTCCTTACTTTTTCTAAATCAATATCCTTCTTTGCTGTAATATATTCGATTGTACCATCTTCCTGTGTATGTTTAATAGTAGGACCATATTTCTCAAAAACCAGATCATAATCTGGTTGGATTGTAAATATTTGTTTGGCGATTTCATTCAATGATGTCGATTGTCGCGTTATTTCACTTACGCAATTTCGACATATGCTTGCCCAGTCTTCGTTTTCACCACTAGATATCTTGTCTAAATCATATTCCATATTTTTGGTGTATTCATAAGAGAACATATCCTGATAATGTTGCAGTAAGAACTCGATTGTTAATATTCCCACCGGTTGAATAACCAATTTCTGTTTTTCTGCACCAAATACTTTTTCGACTGTATTTATTGCAATCGTTTTACCCGTTAATTGATGTTCTTCACACATTTTTGTTATACCGTCTATATCGGTTCTCGTTACATACCCCCTTTCCTGAATTGTATCAACGATTGTTGCAAATGTGGATGGTCTTCCTATACCCAATTCTTCTAGTTTATTAATTAAACTGGCTTCAGTATAGTGGCGATGTTTGCCTATAACATGCAATTCACTGGTAATAACATTATATTCGACTGCCTTTTTTGCAGCGGCGATTGATTGAAAATACAGGTGCATTGCAGTTGGTGCCATTTGACTATCAGTAGGTTCTCCTTTATCGTCGATTTTCTTCCAACCTAGAAAGGTAGGTATTTCCAGGGTATGTGTATAATGCATTTCTGTTGGTGCAGTGATTTTAATTTGCGATACATTATATGTTGCTGCAGACATGCAGCTTTCAATTGTGTTCTTCCAAATGAGCTTATATACAGTGTTCATTCGTGTGTCTTCACACTTACCTATCGCAGATACGTCGATTTGGGTGACACGAATTGCTTCGTGTGGATTATTAGCATCTTTGTTCTCTAAATTGTCCAATTCTCCTATGTATTTTTTATTATTCCATAACTTTTCTATATAACTGGATGCCTTCTCTAGAAATGATTTCGAATATTTTGCGCTTTCTGTACGCATATACGTAATAAACCCTCCCTGATATAGTTTTTGACAGATTGACATCGTGTCTTTGGGCGACATATGAAGTGTATTACTCGCCACCTGTAACAGTCTGGATGTATGAAATGGATTGGGCGGAGCACGAACACTTTCTTTGAATGTACCAACAGACAATTTATGTATATATGTCTTGGACTTTTCTAAGAATTGGAGAACCTCGTTGGAATTGGAAAAGTCTTTACTCAATTGGAAACGTATTTGCTTTGAAAAGAAGGATGCGTGGATTTTATACTTCTCCTCTAATTCATTAGTTTTTTGTTTGTCGTTCTCGTATACCAACCTGAGTGCGGGTGTTTGACATCGCCCGGCCGATAGAGAATTCGCCTTATTATGATACAAATATTTCCATAAACACGGAGATATTTTGTAACCAACCAGAATATCGAGAACCTGACGGGCGTGTTGTGCATGGACCACGTTCATGTTCGTTATTGTAGGTGTTTTTATACATGCCTGGATTGCGTCTTTCGTTACTTCGTGAAATAATACACGTTTTGTTGTTTCTACCGGCAGGTTAAACTGGATACAAATGTGCCACGCAATCGCCTCGCCTTCTCGGTCATCGTCAGTTGCGATAAATACGTTGTTTGAAGAGAACCCAGCGATAATCTTTTCCATTTGTTTCACATGTTCTCTCTTTTCCGTAATAATTGAGAAGGTAGGTGAAAATGTTGATGATGTATCAATCGACTTTAATCCATCAATGGAACGGAAATGCCCCTTTGATGCTATACAACAATATTCTTCCCCCAGAAAATGCTCAATCTTTGCACACTTGGAAGGTGACTCTACAATGAATAGATACTTAGCCTGTCCTAGGTTGGACGACATTATCTGTGGGGAAGACTTTGCTTTTTTATTATTACTGTAAGATTTTTTAGGCATATAGAGAACCTAGTTATTACTATAATAAAATAAACAATGTTTATTAGGTTTTATGATGTATTTTTACATCAACATATATATATTTGATACATATACTAATATGTAAATGGTTTAAACATTTCGCTGCATAATATATGTACAACATAATTAACATGACTCTATATCGCGCAGTGATACTCGACCGAAATTACGCAAACCATATATTTTACAATGCGGACAATAAATCCCAGGTCGATATTGGAAGTACACCCGAACTATCCGTCATTGTTCCCATCGACAATAAATTGTTTATGGATGATATATTCGAAATATCGGTAGATGACCCTACCCGTGTAAATATAATACGGTCATTAGTAAGAAATAGCAATCAAATCGCAGGCATATTGATGTTGGAAAATAATAAGACATTTGGCCGAACCGAAAATAAAAAGCGGCTTTTATATAAATGCATTCCAGATGATGTACATTTACCTGCATTCCTAATTCCATATGAAGTGAAATTGGGATTTACGAAGGTACAAACGAATAAATATGTTACATTCAAATTCGACACCTGGAATGACAAACATCCACGTGGCATTCTAACTGAAACCATTGGCAGTGTAGATAATCTGGACTGTTTTTATGAATATCAGTTATATTGCAAGAGTTTGCACATTTCACTTTCCGCGTTTAATAAGAAGACTACCGATTTGCTTCGGCAGAAATCACACGATGAATATATCGAACAAATATTCCAGAATTCCACATTTAAGATAGAGGACCATCGAGACCGATATGCATTCACAATCGACCCCAAAAATAGCACCGATTTTGACGACGGGTTTCATATTGTACCAGAGTTGAACGATAGTGACACATGTACTGGGTGGACGGTAACAGTTTACATAGCGAATGTGTTTTTTTGGTTGGAAACATTAGATCTATGGAGTTCATTCAGCAAACGTGTTTCTACAATATATTTACCGGACAGACGACGACCCATGCTGCCAACCATATTATCAGATACATTGTGTAGTTTACAGGAAAAACAAGATCGATTTGCATTGGCGATGACATTTTTCGTTACGACCGATGGCATGATTGATAGATCTCGTACTCAATATAAGAATGCATTGATTCGGGTGCGTAAGAACTTTCGATATGAAGAACCCAAATTAGTCAAAAACAACGAACACTACCGACAGTTGTTTGAGTTGTCTACCTTAATGGATAAATCCGTAAAAAATAGCCATGATTTGGTTGCGCATTGGATGGTTCAAATGAATGCACATACTGGATTGAATATGGTGGATCGAAAGATCGGCATTTTTAGGTCGGCCGTTTTTAAAAATCCAGATAAAGAAATCCAAACATTGGATGGTGTAGAACTAGGCGAAGATACACACCGCGTTATCAAATCGTGGAATAATACGACTGGACAATACATTGCATATAATGATACAACGAATTTAAACCACGAGATGTTAGATATTAAATCATTCAAACAAAGTAATTATTCGAGAAGTGCATCCAGACCCTATATACATATTACAAGCCCTATCCGTAGATTGATTGACCTATTAAATCAAGTCATACTGTTTAATAACTATAATTTAGTCACGGGTATAAGCAATGACGCATTGAACTTTGTATTGGATTGGACCCATAAGCTGGATTATATAAATGCTACAATGCGCTCCATACGTAAGACCCAAACCGACTGCAATATGCTTCATAGTTGTAGCACCAACCCTTATTTTTTGGATTCTACCCATAAGGGGGTTGTTTTTGATAAAATGGAGAAGGCAAATGGAATGTTTACTTACATGGTATATTTAGAAGAGCTTAAGATGTTGTCGCGAATAACATGTCAAACTGATTTGATAGACTATTCTTATCACAAATTTAAGATGTTTTTATTCGAAGATGAGCATTCTTATAAGAAGAAAATAAGGCTACAACAGGTAGAATAATATCTTTTGTAAATACGTAGGGGTACCATTAAATGATTTAACAAAACCATTTAATGATTATTATGTTTAGATATGTATATATACTAGAATGTATAAGTTTGCTACATTGTTTCTGTTTTTTGGTTTGGCAGTTGCCACTCCACTTACCGAGCGTTTTGAGGGATGGCTTAATGATTTTAAGGTTGTTGTTCGCAACCGTGAACATCGCCAATCCATGTTGATGAATTGGATTGAGAATGATAAGGTGATTGAGGACACAAATGGTCGCAATTTGACATACTCATTGGGTCACAATCATTTTTCTGGTATGGATTCTACCGAATTCAGCAATTATATGGGATTTGAGATGAATGCCAATGAGCTTTCTATGCACATTCACCCCGACAAGATTAAGAAAGACGTTGCTGAGGTTAAGTGCTTATCTGGCTGTGTGAAGAACTTCGTATCCAGCGAGAAGTTGACAACAGTCCGTTGTGTAAAGGATTGTTTGGTCGACAGCAAGTTGTCTCTTAGTGCTACACCCGCATCTGTTAATTGGGTTACATCTGGTGGAGTTACCCCCGTAAAGGACCAGGGTCAATGTGGATCATGTTGGAGTTTTTCTACCACAGGTGCTCTCGAGGGCGCTTATTATACTACATATGGTACACTTCCTTCTTTCTCTGAGCAACAATTGGTTGATTGTGATACTCGCAAAAACGGAGGTAAGGACATGGGATGTAATGGTGGACTCATGGACAGTGCATTTAGTTGGATTGAGAAGAATGGTGGTTTGTGCACAGAGGGTGATTATCCTTATACATCCGGTACAACCAAAACCGCCGGTACATGTCAAACCACATGCTCTAATGTTGACGATAGTCAAGTCATTACATATACCGATGTTCCCGCTAGCTCAGATAGTGATATGATGAGTGCTCTGGCAAAACAACCGGTTTCCATTGCTATCCAAGCCGACCAAAAGGACTTCCAACTATATAAGTCGGGAGTGTTTACTGGTGCATGTGGTACTCAATTGGACCATGGTGTATTGACGGTTGGTTATGGTACACTCGATGGTGTTGATTATTATTTGGTGAAGAACTCGTGGGCTTCTACCTGGGGTGATAACGGGTACATCAAGCTGGGTAGAGGTGATGAATTCAACAATGGAGATGGACAATGTGGTATGCTCATGCAGGCAAGTTACCCAGCGGTTTAGGTCTCTTCCTATAATAATTCTTTCGTTTATTTACAGAAAAATCACATATATATTTTTTTAATTCAATAGGCATTTTAGTAGGTAGTGTGTATATACTATATACACTAGCAATATCGTAGGCAGACGGTGAAATTCTTTCATAAAAATGGTTTGCTGCACTTACAGTATGCATAGTACCATTTATGTTAAATGTTGCTTCATATCGAGACCGCGACAATAATACTTGAAGACCGGTATCAAATGAATAGGTTCTACCTTTGACAAATGCCGAATTTACAAATATACCGATGGTGGAAAACCCCGCGTTTGTACGTAAATCGGTCATTATATTCCATTCTATATCTATGAAATACTTTTTTCCTGGAACTAGATTTTGGACCGATACTAGATTTGAAATGTACATTGTGCAAATATATATTATAGATAACATATATTTGTATGCTTTTGGGGGAGAATTGTTTTAGATAACAACACATTCTTCTTCCTCTTCCTCTTCCTCTTCATCTTCTTCATCACACGCATTTCCACAAATATATTGTCCAGTCCCTTTCATTTGAACTATATCATTATTTTTACCACAAATATTACACTGAGCAAATTTATTATTTGGTTCTTCTTCAATAAATAAAATATCCCCCAATCCATCATCATTAAAATATCCATCACATAAATTACATTTTACCCATTGACCTCCTTCATAATTTTCTTCTGTATCTTCTTCAAAATCCCAGTCAGGTGGATATCTTTCACAATCCATATTCTTACATAAGTTAGGTTCTTCGTTATCCATTATGATATTATATATAGTAAAAAATGTTTATATCTTTTAATGATATTGTATGAATTATGGGTATTTTTGGTCTTCCATTCGAAATAAATATCGCTCATATTGTTCTCTGGATTTTTCAATATGTAGATCGTCTACTTCTTGTATCGTTCGTGGAATAATGTCTTCCAACCAATCTATCATAAATAACCATGTGTCGTTATGTCCTTGGTAATTTACCCCCCTACTATTGTAACGGTCATTGTAATATGATAATACATCTATCATGGTAACACCTTTTTGTTCTAAACTACTCGCTATATCATCTATGTTGCCCACATTGGGTGCGACACCTAAATTATATGTAACCGTTTCATCTGTATAACCACATACATTTGCATTTTCCATAATTGGTGTTCTACAGCATGGACAGTTGATAGAGTAATGCATAGCAGTTGTAATACATGAGAAACAGAATGTATGACCGCATTTTGTTATGGATGAGTTCGTTGTGCCAATGGTTTCAAAACAAATGTTGCATTCCATACTCGTATAATACATACATAATACCAAAACTGTATGTCCTTTATACAATATTGGTTTGGTTATAGAAAAAGTAATATGTTGGGGGTCAGCACTATACATTTATTCGGCGGCATTGTAGTTAGACCCCCCGGCACTAATGCCATCATATGGAGTGAAATCATCCTTCATTTCGATCGACCATTGCGGTGTTCCTTGATTGGTGGTAGTAGTGGGGGATTTATATTCATCCTTCATTTTGATCGACCATTGCGGTGTTCCTTGATTGGTGGTAGTAATGGGGGATTTATATTCATACTCGGGATCGGCCTTGTGATGTATGGGTGTAACCGGATTTTGTGAGACAGTGGTGTCATCAGTTATCACTGAATCTGGTAGTTTTTGTAGGTGTATTTTCAATGGTTTATACGACGATTTATGTTGTTCTTCGAGTTGTTGTATTCGGTCCATGTCCTCATTTTTGGCTGAATCCTGCTGCGCATTATATTTGGCCACATCTTCATTATATTGGTCCGTTTTTGTACCACTATTTCGTAACAATATGTCCAATCGTTCGTATTCGGCCTGATATTTTGGTGAGTAAGGACGGGTTAATCCGTTATATGTTAATCTGGGCGGGAGTGTTGCCCAATCTGGGTCAACTTTGGCGGCACGTTGCGCCTGATTATATTTTGCCAAATCTTCCATATCACATGTCGTTAGGGGGGTGCCTGTTTTTAATAGTGATTCTAATCGTATATATTCGGGTCGTTCATCAGGGGTTTCTGGTAATAACAAATCATGTTTTGATTGGACTGTTTCGGGTGTGATGTATGGGTCAACTTTGGTTATATTGTCTGGATCTGATGATGAAATGACCATATCAGTATCAGTATCAATATCAACTTCCCCGATTATATTATTTTCATCACAAATAGTCAATGGGGGTATAACATTACATTGCGACAACAACTCATCTAGGGTTGATTGAATATTCGTCATATTTTCAAACATGATTTTGCCCATTTCGGCTGGAGTAACAACTCCTTGATTTAATGACTGTATCAAATCGCACTGCACTACAGATAATGTAGTGTCGTAAAAAAACTCTATCATTTCGGTCATAGTTTTATGTGAACAATTTTGGAATTTGGCGCTAATATCGATTCTACCAGGTCGAACCAATGCACGGTCTAATGCGTCGGGTACATTCGATGTCATGACCAATATTCTGCCTGGAGTTTCCAACACACCATCCAACAGGTTTAATAAGAATGATAAATCGAGCTTGTATGTTGTATATGGTTCCGGTAATTTGGGTTGCTGATTTGCCTGTGCCCGGGCTTTTTCTTGTTCTTTTATCTTTGCTTCCTCCGGGGTATCTCGCCGTTTCACAATATCGTCTTGACAATCAATATCTTCCAATACATAAATACGTTGGTCAAATGGAATACAATATGATTCTGTCCGTTGTGTCGTCATGTTTAATACTTGAATGTTTTCATTGTAAAATAAATTTTCAAATTGCTGTTTTGTGATATCATTGTTTAAATTGACATTAATAATATGTCGGTTGGTTTCATTTGTTAAACATTTAATCGTCGAGGTTTTACCTGTTCCTGGATTACCCGACAACAACAAACCCAATGTATATGGGATTCCCTTTTGGTCATACCACTTCTTATTTTTAATGAAAAAATTAACACGCTTTCGAATAACGTCAATCTCCTCACCAAATAAATTCGAGAATTTACGGTTCGTTTGAAACCTTTTCATTGTAAAATGAAACACACTATTTAATTTGGAATAGTCCTTCGTTCCATCAACCCTCGTCGGTGCTGCACATGGATGTAAATTAAAAAAATATCTGCTGTTACCAATCTTGTTTTTCTGTGCAACAACATAATCTGTTTTTAACTGGTCTAAATACGCACGCAATTCATCCATTGTCTTTGTAAAACTGTAAATTTCGATAATTTGGGTGGGTTTCGATGAGTCTGGTGTTGATGATTTGGTGTCAGATTCACCCGACTTTATCGCAAAAACATCTTCATCAATGATTATTACGTCGGTTTGATTCAAAACAAAATTCTTATCTTTATAGCTAATATGCGTAGCCGCCCTGTGATTAGTAATAAAATCAAGTAATGCCTGTCCCACCACATTTTCCTGGTCAGTTGTTCCAATCGTAACCGTGATTGATGCTGTCTTCGTTTTTACTGTATTATCTACAATATCTTTGACCGACGCTATTGACATTTGTTTAATGTTTTCAAATTTCTGCAAATACAGTTTATATGCATATTCACCAACAATTGGTATCTTTTTCATAATAAAGTCGATCACCTGGGTAACGACAAACATATAAACCATCATTATCATATCGTTTCCTCCTTTATCGCCCTTTTCACCGGGAGTACCATTCATCGTTTTGAACATCATCATCGTCATTAAATTACTTTTGAGTGACTCCATCATATTAGCTCCTCCTCCCATTTGAGGGGCACCCATAGGCATAGTAGGTATATTCATTCTAATTATCATAGCTACTATGTCTATATATTGATTGTATTTAAGTAATTATTGGGGGCGGCGTGCCTATAATTCACATGAGATAGGTCTCACCTTTTGTTATTTGTTATTGAATGTACGTTATTATAATCGTATCTTATCTTCCTTTGCCATTTCGTCGTGTTCACATTGTTCGGTATCTGCACGATGGACGATTTCTTCAATCGTGTCTATAATGTTATCAATATATTCCAGAGTAAGGTGTTCACGGCGAGGATTACCCAGACCCGGGAGAGTAGGACTGTTATATCGGTTTAAACAATAAGATAATAGGTCTATCATTGATATGCCTTCTGTTGTGAGACGTTGTGCAATATCGTCAACTGTGGCATGAACATCATTATTGTCATCCATGTCATGGAACATTGCCGTGAAATTGTCTACATAATCATCATCATTTACTACAGGTTCTGTCAATTCGCTTCTGCAACATGGACATGTCGCATTTTTTTTCGTGGATATTAATATACATTTGAGGCAAAACCTATGACCACACTCCGTTGTACAACTATTGTTGGTTGCTATTGCATCTAAGCAAATTGCGCACATATCTGTTTCATGAGTAAATTCTGCCATTATGCATTAAGTATTTATTATTACATATGATGTTATAAATAATATCAATTTTTCAACGATAATGCACATTATTTGCCTTTATTATTTTATAACCGTAATGTAAATGATATTTAAGTTACTTGTTCAGGATTTTGTAAGTGAACATAAATGGAAATTCATAAGTTATATATTATTGATTGTTATCTTTTTTCCCATTGAAGGGATTTTCTTACCGAAGGTTTATGGACAGATGTTTGACAAAATCAAAACCATTTCTAAATTTACTGATATCTATAATTGGCGTGAAAATTTTACAAAGATGAATTTTCAGGGGTCATTAGTATTGTTGATTGTTTTATGGGTATTGGTTATTTTGGCATATAGTGTGAAAAATCAGGTGGAGGCATGTTTAATACCAGCGTATTTCTCTCATTTAAGAGATGTCATCTTCAAACAAACAATCGCGACTTATCAAAACGAGTATGCTGATATGAAAACGGGTGAATATTTAGCAAGGGTTTTGGAATTAACACGAAACTTTAAAGACTTATTTCAACACATGTTGAGTAGATTTCTACCAGAATTTACAGTTTCTCTTATGATAATTGGGTATATGTTTATGCAGCATAAATATTTGGGTTCCATTTTAGCGATTGGTGCAATTCTCTGTTTTATTATACAATATTTTGGTGGAAAAGAGTTGATCTCATTAATCAGCGACAGAGAAACGTTTTTTAATACAAAGTTGAGTGAAAATCTGCGCGATAGTTTGGACAATTTGATGAATATCTTTTTGAATAATGAAACTGCAGAAGAGCTGCAGAAAAATGTGAATCTGGAACAGATAGCAAAAGATAAACTAGAACATATTATGTTTATACAAAATGTTGTTGTGTTTTCAACACAATGTGTTACTTTGACCGCGTTTGCGATCTGTATATTCTATTTATATTATTTGATTTCGAAAAAAAAGATAAAGGTAACACATGGAATCGTGATAGTCATTATTCTTGGACAATTTATAAATAATTTTTTATACGTGAATAGTGGGTTTGTACATAACATAATTTATAGACTGGGTGTGATTCTAGGCTCAAAAGACTATTTAAATCACATATTTAAAGAAACGACTTCCCGTAAAATCAA
>Ga0307998_1000279_pt1 | contig 29842 bp, 27 predicted proteins | sample Davwhametageno37_FD_203147 | JGI IMG/M metagenome (GOLD analysis project Ga0307998, IMG submission 203147) | Marine microbial communities from Davis Island wharf, Antarctic Ocean - #37 | ecosystem: Environmental > Aquatic > Marine > Unclassified | place: Antarctic Ocean: Davis Island wharf... | reverse complement strand
ACTTCGCCTTTGGTTTTGCGGTAGGAAATGTAGGCCACTAGACCCATAAAAAACATACAGCTAAGAATTGTTGTACTAAGTTCGCTTGTATTCACAGTATTGGCTCTACTAAATTGGCTCTACTAAATTGGCTCTACTAAATTGGCTCTACTAAAAGGACTAAAGAATTAGCCTAGCATTCTAGACTAATTCCCAATCAAATAGATCAGTAACTTACTGTCCCTGATACCAAATAGGTGAAGTCCAAGCCATTTCACGAATGGTGTCTGGATACTTACCGTTAGTGCAAACGTCTGGACGATCCGCTTCAGCAATAGCCGCGCAATCGTAGGTGTGCCAGCGAGCAGTTTCAGGCTCTACTGCACGTAGATAGTAATAAGCCGACTGAGCAGCATCGAAACTATCATCGGTATACACCTTACACAGACTGTCAGCACCCGCAGCTTCAGACGCTATAGGCAGAACCTGCGTATTCATTTGACCATCAGCATCAATCCAGCCTTTGATCAGGTGCAGTTCCTGTAGCTTCAAGCCCTCAGGATCCTTAACCGCATAAGCTAGAAAAGAAGGCTTATCAGAGGCACTCGCGGAAGCGATTAAATCGCCACCCATAGGCACGCCATTGGCATAGGCCTGCGTAACCATATCATTGGCGGCACAGAGACCTTCATCAAGTCCCCAACCAGCAAATAGGCGCGGACGAATTCTTGGACCCGAGGTACCAAACACTTCTTTGCGCAACATCGCATCAAAGATCGCATCACGAGTATTCTCACGAGCCCAAACACCGGCCAAACCACCAGGATTACCATCAATACCACTAGTCAGTAGACCAGGCTGCAAGCGCTCAAGAGGCGATGACTCACCTGTAACCGCACCGACCCACTCAGATTCCTTAACGCCACCAGAGGTCGCAGAATGCGTATCAGTCGCCGCAATAATTCCCAACTTAACCGGGTTATAACCTATGGCCTGCTCTTCCTTCAGACCCACCAACAGCGCCGAACGCTGGAAGTCAGTCGGATGCACACAGCCAGCGCCGACCATGCCATTAGAACCAGAAGTACCCTCTGGGCATTCAATGGTTACTTTGGAGTCTTCACCCATAACAAGCTTAGAATCTACCAACCCAAGGGTCGCAAAGGCTCTATTTTCACCCATGCGTCTAACAGCTTCCACATCACAGAGTTCGTCTGGCGCACCAAAAACAGAACTCAAACCATTAATACATTCCGAACCACCTTTGTGCTGGAAAATCTCCATGATCGGCTCGCGTTTTAAGCGACTCTTCGCATAGGCAACTTTTGCAGCATCTGTATCTTCAAGCTGCATATAAGGTGCCATACGACCATTGGACAGATTAGAGTTATGGGGAATGGTTAAATAATCACAGCCCTCTTCAATATCACAGACCGCATCCAACGCAGACCAAAGCTTGCTGTCGATAGGCGCATCAATATAGCTAACTGGCAAACCTGGCACCGAATCGTTTCTAAAGATCACGTTGCGGTGATAGTTGCTGGTTCCCGGTGTGCCGGTATATTCATAGGCCACAAAGCTCGTAAACTCGCAGGGAGTGTTGGCGTTATTAGAAGCTGCCTGAATATTCTCCCAAGGAGACTTGGCAAAATCGCGACATAGATTACCGTCGGCACCACAGATTTCAGGAATTCTCGCCGGAGTCTCAGTGGTAATAACCGTACCCAGCATCATCATGCCAACACGCTCATTCGAACGGTAGCCACCACAGAATTCAGTGTTATAAACCGGAGAACCCTCAGTACGACACAGAGCTCGCTCACCCAAAAACTCGCCATGATCTGTCACAGCCAAAAAGTCTAAGGGGCGATCAATTTTAGTGCGGCCAGTGGCCACGCCTTCATCATTGATCGGGAAAATAGGAATAGATTCACCCCGTGCATAACGGTGAGCATCTTCCGGCGTCGCGCCAGTGCTGTTAGCCGCCGCATCAAACGAATAGCTCGTATGAATATGCAGATCGCCAAATAGCGCCGTGCGGTTTTCGTCGAATCGTTCACAGCTATCCGTGCTAGCAGCAGCCGAAGACTGCGCATCCTGCGGCGCTGGTGATTCAGAATCACCACAGGCCGTCAGTAAAAGCAGGCTAGACAGCAAAGCCCCTAAGGTTAGATTTGATTGTTTTATAATTTTATTCACCCTGATACCCCTATTATTATAATTATGATTATCATTTGAAAATTAGTGCGCTAATACTACGCCGTTTTATCACCACCGCCACAGGCCATTGCGACCAAACAGTACCTGCTAAACCATAGGACTGAGCCCGACTAAAGAGCTTAGCTAAAGAGCTTGGCTAAAGAGCCCGACTAGCGATTACGCCCCAGCGCATCATGGCTGGTCACCCAGTCACCGGCCAACACCGCACTCATCAACGATATCTCGCCAGCAAGCACAGTCGCACCAATAATCTCAGCCAACTTATGCACCTTGCCAGCGCCGTTACAGCCCAGCACATTTAAGCATTCCTGCTGCGTGGGTAAACCGGTACCGCCACCAAAGGTCGCCACAATCATCGAAGGAATCGTAATGCTCAGATAATAATCGCCGTTGTCATCGATATCCGCATACACAATCGCCGCTGAAGACTCAGCAACATTGGCCACATCTTGCCCAGTAGCAATAAACACCGCCGTAATACCATTGGCAGAATGGGCGCCGGTATTATTGGATCCCGCCATAAAGGCGCCGACCTGGCTAATAGACCGCGCCTTATACAGCGCAGTCGCAGAGATATTCATGGTCTTTTGTAGTAAATCATTGGGAATAGTCACCTCAGCAACCACCCGCTTACCTCGGGTATGCAAGGTATTGAGCTGAGAATGTTTTTTGTCGGTATCCATAGCGCCCGACAGCATATAGCGCCGAATACCCGGATAATTAGCCACAATCCACTCACAGGCCACAAAGGTCGCCTTGCCCACCATATTCTGTCCGGCAGCATCGCCCGTGGTGTAGTTAAAGCGCAGATAACGCATACGTGCCGCCGCAAACTGCTGAATATCCCGCAACTTGCCCGACTTAGTCGTCGTCTGTGCCTGCTCAGCAATCTCCGTAAAATTCTCATCAACCCAGAGACCAAAGTCACGGGCCTGTCTGGCATCGTCAAAGATAAACACCGGCGCCCGCTGCATCGCGTCGTCCACCACAGTTACCTTGGCACCGCCAGACTCACTGAGTAATCGCGCACCGCGGTTATAGCTCGCAATCAGCGTGCCTTCGCTGGTGGCCATGGGTACATAAAACTCCCCAGAGGCATGCTCGCCATTCACCCGCAACGGCCCAACCAGCCCCATAGGTACCTGAGCCACACCAATAAAGTTCTCAATATTGCCCGCAGTATCGGCAGGATCAATAGAATAATGTCCCACATGGTCTAAACCCGCATCGGTTTGCTCAGACACAAAATCTCGACGCTGCTGCGCCATCTCTTCACTGTAATCGTTGCTCTTATCTCTAGGAATGCGGTTCGACATTGAATGTTACCCTCAATTTTTATTATTAGAATGGCGCTAGCAGACAGGTATCCGCCAGCGCAATAGCGTCACTCCGCTGGATCATACCAAATGGGAGAACTGTAGGCGCGTTCCTGAGTTACCTTATTAACGTACTTGGGCATATCCACATCAAAGCGCGCGGCATCGTAGGCAGTCCATCGTGGCGACGCCACTTCAATCACTCTTGTGTAGTAAAACGCTTTCTGGCCCGCGACAAAATCAGGGTCTAGCCACAGAGCACTCAACTCAGCAGCACCGTACTTATGGCTGTAGGTAGCACCCTCAACCGTAGATGGGAGATCAGCAACCTTGCCATCCGCATCCTTAGAGCGCAGCTCAGAATTACTAAAGGCAACGTTATACACCTGTTCATGCACCTCACCGGCACTGTCTTCCCAGCCCTTAATAACCTGAAGTCGATCTAGGTTAGCACCGTTGGGGTCTTTGGCCGCCTGCAGCATAAAGGTTGGCGCGCTAGCGTTGGTAGCCAGTAAGTTACCACCCATAGACACACCCTTCTGGTAGCCAAGTTCCGGCATATTTGAGGCGTACAGATCATCTTCAGTGAAATCCCAACCGCCAAAGAAACGCACCGTGATACGGCTACCGGTTGTGGCATAAACTTCGCGACGCTCAATGGCATCCCAAATAGCCTCGCGGGTATTTTCAGGGGCCCAAACAGCCGCATAACCAGAGGCGGCCATCATAAAGCCAGGTACAGTCACATCACCGCGACCGCCCACCGCATCTTTCCATCGGTCAGGCTGCGGCTCCATAGCCGCACTGTGCTTGCCATAGAAGTTATCTTCATCGGCAGTAGCTAGGCTGGTATGAGAATCCGTAGAGCCAATCATGCCAAACTTGTAAGGGTTGGTACCAAAGGTGGATTCCAGAGCCAGGCCCTGCTTAAGCGCTTCTCGGGCATATTCAAAGGGAAGCATCTCATCCTTCTTGGGCACACCGGCAAAGTCACCGAAGTCCCAGGTTTCATAATCCGCAAAACGATCATCCGGAGACAGCAAAGGATGAGTTTCGCCGTCGCCTTTAATCTGGGTCACCTCATACACAGGCTCCCAACGAGCACGACGCGTCACATAATCGCTATCGATAGCATCACCAAACTCGAGCTCCGCCGTAGGGAACATCAGGCCATTAGAAATATTACCGTTGTGGGCAATAGCCAACACCTTGCCACCGCTAGTTTCTTCGTACTGCTCAAGAAAATCCCAAAGACGACGTGGATCAGAATCCCGTTTGGGAGACAGCGGCAACAACATCTGTGCCTTGTCTGCATCATCACGATAGATCACCACCCGGTGTAAATTTTGGCCAGCCTTCTGAGCCGTAAATTCAAAACCAATCAGCGGGGTAAATTTACCCGGCTCATAATGAGCATCAGCCGTGGAGGTTAAATAGTCCCAGGCATTAAAACGAATATCGCCATCTTCTAACTCAGGCGGCGTGTCTTGGCGAGTCTGGGTAGCTTCAAGCTGCTTGCGAGCACTCTCTTCGCTGGCAAACAAAATCTCTGACCATTCCTGCAATGTGGCATTGGCCATCAGCGTTTTATTGCCCGCTTTAAGCGCAACCATGGCCCCTACCGCGTCTGTGTGGTCTGCCAGCACCAAGAAGTCCAAAGGCTCACGCAACTGAGCCGGCTGGCCTCGAGTGGCCATAACCTTCTCGCCTTTAGCAAAGCGGTAAGCATCGTCTGGACCAAGGGTATTACCAAAAATAAATGCATCCATGGAGAACGTAGAGTGGAGGTGAGTATCACCCCAGAAAACCTGGTTAGGCATGGTTTGATTTGCCACTGGCGAATAGGCCGCGTCGCTATTGCGCGGAGCCGAAATGGCAACATAGCCTGTAGTGTCGGCCTTGCCTTGCAGTACGTCAGGCTGGTTAGTATCGCAGCCCGCAACCATTAGCGCAGAGCTCACCAGTACAGAGTTCACCAGTACAAAGCTCACCCGCCCCAAACCCCTACCATTATTTTTATGATTATTTTTCATCGAACACTCCCCCAAGAAAGCGTATTTAAGAATTTCTTATTATTTAATCCGTTGTTGCCGCCAGAAAGCGGCCATAACCAAAGTCTGTGCCCAAGGCCTCCACAACCACTTCATTGTCTACTGCAACCTTACCATTGATAAATACCGTCTCAACCAGGCCCGGATTACGATTGACCAGACGCTGGATATCAAAATTCTCCATCTCCGCCCAACTCACCTGCTCCAGGTTTTGGTCAAAGCAATCAGGGTTAATCACCACCACATCGGCGCGATCGCCCTCACGTATTTTACCCGCCTTTACACCCAGCCAATCTGCCTGCTCGCCCGTCATACGCCAGATGGCACGTTCCAGAGACATAATCGGCGCCTTCTCATCCGCAGCCTCTTTTACTAACTTAAGAAAGCGCAGAGGCAGATTGTAAAAAGCCATATTGCGAATATGAGCGCCGGCATCGGAAAAAGTCACCAGAATATTGTCGTCTTTCACCATCTTGCGCAGAACATTTTTATTGTCATTAGCCACCGTGGTGTACCAACGCAAGCTGCGCCCATACTCCACCACTAAATCTAAAAAAAGATCTACCACATGAATACTGCGCGCCTGCGCAATTTCAGCAAAGTTCTTGCCCTCTAATGTTTCATCCGGGCATTTAAGAATAATCGCATCGCCAAAGTCACGCTGCCACACTCTAGGGCTGAGTTTTTCGCCGTAGAATTTTCTAAACTTACGACGATAAGATTCTTCTTTAAACAGATCATTGCGCTCAACCTGCGTTTTTAAATCTAAGGCCAGCTCACCCGCCCCAAACTCCTCAAAAAACACCACATCAATGCCATCGGCATACACGGTAAACGGCGTAGGCAAAACCTGCCAGCGAAACGCGCCGCCAAAGAAGTTAACAGCACGGCTGGCCAGCTGTGACAACGGACGTAAGGTACGATTGCCGCGCAGATCAAACAGCGCAATCAAAGTAGTTTTTAATGGGCGGCGGAAGATGCCAATGGAATCAATTAGATACTCAAAAATACGCAATGGATTAGCCGCATTAGGCGCACCCTGATGCACGCGATTATAGCGACGAACAATTCTGTTCAGACGCCACAGCTCGCTAACCCGCGCATAGGTACTGGGCAGCGACTTAGACCAGGCGCGATCACCATCAAGCTTGTCCCAATGCAGGCGCATAGTAGACAGGCCCAAAAAGCCAACCTCCATCGCCTCTTCTAATAGCGACTCCATCTTCGTCATCTGCTCAGCCGAAGGCGTCACCGTACGATCAGTGGCATCGTAGATACCCATAGCCGCCACACGCATATCACTGTGACCAAGAAACGAAATCAAATTTGGGCCAAGAGGCTGCTGATCAATATAGTCCACCCACCCCTTTGGACTATTCCAGATTTTCTTTTCCTGGAGAATAGGCAACACCTTCTCACGAGGCACTGTTTCTACCCGAGTAAAGATATCTGACGCATCCTCTGCATCACTGCAGATCATACTCAACGAGCAGCTGCCCACCAGTACCGTCGTTACACCGTGGCGCACCGACTCAGAGAGACTGGGCGACACCATCAACTCGGCATCATAATGGGTGTGAGTATCAAGGAACCCCGGCGTAACCCATTTACCTTTGGCATCAATCACCTTGGGGTTGCCCTCTAGGCTTATGCTATCGTTGGTAACCCTCGAAATCTTACCGTCTTTAATCGCAATATTTTTAATCGACGCCGGCGCGCCAGTACCATCAAAATAAAGACCACCAAGAATAATGGTGTCGTAGGCAGTAGCTGTTTGATTTGTTGTCATGGCTGGAACCCCCAATAGCTTTGTTATTTTTATAGTAAAGATAGTACTCCGCTCATACCGATATAACTTGATATATTACGAACGTAAAATTACCATCGCCCTATGAAAACCATTGTTAGAAGTAACGGCCTAAGTGGCTTTGCCCGGCTAGTGCGACAGCTAGGTCAAGATCCCCTAACCCTACTCAGCGACGCCGAGGTCGATGCTGCCTGTCTGGATAACCCCGACCTCTATATCTCCTATCAGTCCATGGCAAAGTTACTCAACCTAACCGCCACCAAATGTAGCGCACCAGACTTTGGTTTTAAGCTAGGTAAGCGGCAAGACCTTTCTATACTCGGCGCTCTAGCGCCCTACCTCTGCTCCCAACCCTCAGTGGCAGATTCCTTTGCAATTATGCAGCGCAACCTCGATTTCCATGTGCGCGGGGTCCGCTTTACGCAAGCCAGCCAAGGCAATCAACACAGCATTCAGCTCAACTTTGAACCAGAATTAATCGCCGAAACTCCCGTAGACCAACTAATCGCGCTGACCGTGAGTAATCTGACTATCCTTCTAGGTCAGCTAGCCAATGATCAAATTAAGCCTGTGCAAATAAGCCTGACCACCGCCAACCCCAACGTTAACAGCGGCAATGATTATGGGCTGGGCTGCCCCATTACCTTTGATGCGCCGGTTAATCAGGTCATCTATGAGGAGGCAATATTTGCCCTACCGGTATCTATAAATCCTACGCTGCGCCAAACACTGGCTGACCATTGGCGCTATCAACCAGGCACCCGGGCAGGCGATGGGGCGCGATTAAAGATCAGCCTAGAGGAACAAATTGAGCGAGCCATATTTGCCCTGCTACCCAATGGTAATTGCCGATTAGACAGCGTTGCCAAGTTAGTAGAGCTATCCCCGCGAGTACTCCAAAAACGCCTGCGGACAGACGCCAAAAGCTTTAGTCAGATACTGGCCGAGTCACGACTCAAGATCGCCAAACAATATTTGCAGCATTCCAACATCAGCCTCACCGAGCTCTCATTAAATTTGGGCTTTGAAGAGCCCGCCGTGTTTAGCCGCACCTTTAAAATATGGACGCAGCAAAGCCCGAGAGAATGGCGCCGACAATTCAAGTAGGCCGTTAGACATAACTATTGCCAATCAATGTATTGGCGCTTATAGTGCCAATATAATACTCGTACTCAACAACAGGTCGCCAAATGAAGATTCTAAGAACCCCAGATGATCGATTCGCTAACCTAGCCGACTACCCCTTCGAGCCCCATTACACAGTCGTCAAAACCCACGACGGCAGCGACCTGCGAATTCACCATATCGACGAAGGCCCCAAAGACGGCCCCGTGATTTTATGCATGCACGGCCAACCCGTGTGGAGCTACCTTTACGCCCGTATGATTCCGTTTTTAGTTAAGGCAGGCATAAGAGTCATAGCCCCCGACCTACCCGGCTACGGCAAGTCAGACAAACCCGCCGCCCGAGAAGACTACAGCTACCAACGCCAAGTCGACTGGATGAACCAATGGCTCGTACAAAACGACTTCCGCAACCTCACCTTCTTTGGCCAAGACTGGGGCGGGCTAATAGGCCTGCGCATGGTAGCCGACAACGGCGACCGCTTTGACCGCGTCGCCATCGGCAACACCGGCCTCCCCTACAACCCAGATGTGCCACAAAGCGTAATAGACCAGGTCAAAGCCATAAGAGCCGACCCAAAAAGAATAAGCCTATTTGGCATGATGAAAAAAATACAGAGGATGGACGGCATCGGCAAAGATTCCAGCGTAGACCTATTCGCCTACTGGCAAAAATACGCCTGGGAAAACCCAGACCTGCCCGCCGGCATCATTGCATCAACACAGATGGAAAAGCGCGGCACGTTATCTATCCTAATAGAGCTAGCAATGGGCGCCATAGGCCTGCGCAAGTTTGCCCCCCTGCGCACAGACATCAGCAAAGCCTACGAAGCACCCTTTCCAAGCCCAGCCTATAAAATGGCCACCAACGCAATGCCAAGCCAGGTGCCCACCATTCCCGACCACTCATTAGCCGCGCAAAAGAAAGCCTGGGCATTCTTTGAGAAATTTGAAAAACCGTTTTTATGTGTAGGCGCAGGCAACGACCCAGTGACCAACGGTTTTGAAAAAGTATGGCAAAACAAAGTGCCCGGCACCAAAGGCCAACCCCACAGCATGATTGGTGGGGGTCACTTTTTTCAATGGGCAAAAGCCGAAAAGCTTTCAGAAGTGTTGGTGGCGTTTATTCGTAACAATTAAGACATACAAGACTATCGCCCATTAAATCGCAGGCACAAAAAAGCCGCCAAGATTGCGCATTACTAAGAGGCGTGGCGGCTATGTTGCAGTAACTATAGACTCAATGTCTAACAAGGTGCGAACTTAGAGAAAGCTATCTCAGCATCACCCTCTAAGGCTGCGCAGCAATAGCCCTAAACAGCTCCAGTGACTCAAACTCACTGGACGCATCTGGATCATCCGGCGTGCCATAGGCGCTGTTAGCCGACAGCTTAACAATCACTGTATTAGACTCCGGCGCAACATAGATAAACTGGTTATAAACACCAATCGCCATAAACTCGCCCACATCCCCCTCGGGAATCCACCACTGTTGGCCATAACCAATCGGCCAATCAGACTGCGGGTTATCCCCCGGCATCAGATGAGGCGCGTCCGGCGTAATAGACGCCTGCACCCAGTCAGCGGGAACAATCTGCTGGCCATTAAACGCCCCACCCATCCGGTACATCTCACCCAGCTTGGCATAGTCACGGGCCGTAATGTTAAGGCCACCAAAAGCCATCTCCATACCCTCAGCATCCGTCAGCCAGTAACCCACATTCTCGGCCCCCATTGGGTGCCAAAGCATCTCAATCATGTAGTCATTAACCGAGCGCCCAGTCACCTTAGTCAGCAACATACCCAGCACCTGAGTATCTGTAGAGTTGTAACGGTTATAAGTACCCGGCGGGAGCTCAGGCACCAGCGTGGCAGCAAACTCATTCATAGAGCCCCCCAACGCAAACACCCGCCCAAAGCGATTAATGTCCGACTCCGGGTCCCCGTAATCCTCATTCCAAGACGCCCCAGACGACATCTGCAAAATATCCTTAATGCGCACATTGTCATAGGCAGACCCCGCAAGCTCAGGCACATAGTCCGTCACAGGTTCGGTAATATCGCCGATAAGCCCCTGGTCAACAGCAATACCAACAAGGGCAGAGATAAAGCTCTTAGCCACCGACATAGACAACCAAGTCTGGTCACGGCCACCGGTTTGCCAATACTGCTCAAAGGTAATCTTGCCATCCTTAAGCACCAGCAGCGCACCACTGTCGGTACGGGTAATAAACTCACTAGTCTGCACCTCGGCACCACGGTACATAAAGCTAGTTGGTAACGGCGCAGCCACACCAGGTTCAAACTGCAAACTCTGCGGCGCAGGCGGCAATACATTCACCGGGAACATCTCGTGCATACTGTTGAAATTTTCGATTTGCTCAGCACCAGTAAACAAAGAGCCCACAACCTGCAAGCGTTGAATACGATCGGCGTAATTGATCCAGATAAAGGTTACTGCGAGGGCCACTATAAAGGCGGCTATAGATAGGTATTTCTTGAGCATACTTTTCTCCGAAAGTTTAACTGCTAGCCCGAAAATAATATCACTGTATTGTTCTGAAACTCAATCACTGATAACGATAAATGTTAGGTAACAATTTTGAATAGTCCTAATGGATTCCAGAGCCAGCCCAGGCCCAGACTCCTGCCTTCGCTGGGGTGACAGGGTTAACGGGGTTTGGGCTGGGATGACGTTCATATGCTCGGGTAACGGCGTTCGGGCTTCGCTAGGGTGCTGGATCTATATCGTCATTCCAGCGGAGGCTGGAATCCATTTTGTGAAAAAAGTTGGACCCCAGCCTTCGCTGGCGTGACGGGTTTTGGGCTGGGGTGACGGGGTTTGGGCTTTGGTGCCGTGACGGGGTTTCGGCTTTAGTGCTGTGACGGGGTTTGGGCTTTGGTGCGTTGACGGGGTTGGGCTATGGTGCGGTGAAGCGTTTAATCCGTCATTCCAGCGAAGGCTGGAATCTCTACCTACTCTTCCCCCAAATGCCCCGTCTTCACCAAAATAAGCGCTCCATCACCTTCCGTAAACGGCGTATGCATACTCAAATGTGGCGATCTAATCCACGAACCCTTGGGGTAGGCGCCATGCTCATCATAAAAGGTGCCTTCCAAAACAAATATCTCTTCTCCGCCCCAGTGCCTGTGTTCGTTAAACTGGGTATTGGGGGCCCATTTCACTAGCGCGACATTTTCGTGCTCAAAGTTGTGCAGTGGCATTACCTTCAGCCCATCAACCATGCCTGGGTGCCATTGGGCTTTAGTGGTGTTAATCACTACGGGGTCTAAATCCTGTTCTGACAACTGCCGTAACTTGACCAGTATTACTGCCCCCTCTGCGCCTACTCTGGGGGAATGGAATGTGCCTATGGGGTTGCGTACATAGGTGCCTGCGGGATACTCGCCATTCTCATCAGCGAAGGTGCCTTCTAGCACGATATATTCTTCGCCGCCTGTGTGGGTGTGAGCTGGAAATTGGCTGTTGGGTGCGTAGCGGACGATGCTGGTGGCGCGGGCTACTTCGTCACCAATGCGGTCTAGCATCATGCGCTCTACACCGGGCTGGGGTGAGTCTACCCACTTATATTGCGCTGGGGTGATGGCGACGCGTTCACTAAAGTTGGCGTTGAGTTCCATTTTGTGTCGACGTCCTTAAGGGCTAATTGCGCGAATATTAATCGTGCTACGCCGATGCCCGCAGGGCTTTTTTGTCGATTTTACCGACAGCGGTTAAGGGTATGGCGTCGATTATATGAATGACTTTGGGCACTTTATAGGGCGCCATATGCTCGCGACAAAAGGCCAGAATATCGGCTTCTAATTCTGTTTTATCGAGGGCCTTGGCAGCCACGGTGGGTTCGACATAAAGGTGCACTATGTCGTTGCCCGGTCGATTGGTATCTGGCTGGCCGATGAGTGCGGTCATGGCTATTTGGTCCATGGACTGCATTTTGTCTTCTACTTCGACGGAGAACACTTTATAGCCGCCCACAATGAGCATGTCTTTGGCGCGGTCACACAGGTAGATATACCCTTCTTCATCCATATAGCCTACATCGCCAGTGTACATCCAGGTTTTGCCCCGCCACTGACGCAGTGAATTTGCCGACTCTTCTGGTAGGTTGAGATAGCCTTTCATAACTTGGGGACCACTGGTAATAATTTCACCGGGCTCTCCAAACGGCATTTCTTGGGTACCGGTTTCTAAGTCGACGATACGGGTGTCTGCACCGGGTACGGGGATACCCACCGACGAGGGCACACTGCGTCCGGGTGGATTACTCACATGTACTGGGCCGGTTTCGGTCATGCCAAATACATCGCTAATTTTGCCTGCACCAATGATGGCTTCAATGTTGTGGCGATCACCTGATGACAGGGGCGCAGCGCCACTACTGGCGATTTTAAGTTTGGAAAAATCCACCTCTTTAAACGCTGGGGTGTCGACCAACATCTGAAATAGCGACGGCACTGCGGCCAATCTAGTGGGCGGCCTAGCTTTCATTTGCGCGCACATAAACTCCACATCACGGGGATTAGGAATCAAGGCAAACTGGGCGCCATAACGCAATGTGACAATTACAAAGGCTAATCCCGCTGCGTGAAACATGGGAAAGCCGGTAACCACTGCCTCGGTCCCCTGCTCCCAAGGAAGATAGGCTCCGTGCTGGAGTGGGTTATACATTAGGTTGCGTAACGACAGTTCTGCGCCTTTGGGACGACCTGTGGTACCTCCGGTGTACTGCACCATCATGGTGTCGTTGCCCTCTACTGGACGCTGTTCGAAGTCTGTCGAAAACTGATTGATGAGCTCAAGATAACGGTGACATTGCAGGCCCGCTAGCGGCTTTGGTTCTCCTGGCTGAGGATTCAAGTGGTCTGAGGCTGAACAAGAAATAACATGTTTGAGGCAAGCGGGTGTGTCCTTGAGTCTCACTAAGGTGCTGCCCACCAAATCATCGAGGGTTAACAACACGCTAATGCCTGCGTCTTGAACCTGATAGGCAAGTTCGCTGGGTGACATCAGTGGTGAGACCCCAGAGCCAGCACAGCCAATTTTTGAGACTGCGACTAGCGCAACAACGTACTGGGGAATATTGATTAGGTGCATGCCTACAACATCGCCTTTGCTTACGCCGAGCGACACCAGTGCGTTGGCCATCTGGTTGGCTTCGGCATTGAGTTCGGCGTAGGTGATGGTGCGATCAAAATACTGTAAGGCCGGCGAATTGGCCAAGCTCACAGAAAATTCTTCGACGTAGCTGCCAAGAGGTCTGTCTTCAATGGGCGGCACGACAACATTTAATTCGTCGTAGATATGCTGCCAAGGCAGTGGCGTAAGGTTGGAGTCGGGCATGGTTTCACCTCTTTTTTTATTTTTATTTTTATTTTTACTTTATTTACACTGTGCTTTATCTATAACGAATCAGGCACTTAATTAAGCACTCAATCAATCAGGCAATGAATCAATCTAGCTTACACCCATCAACGCATAATTTCTCGACTGATTAAATCCTTCATCACCTCTGAGGTGCCACCATAAATACGCTGTGCTCTGGCGTCGGTGTAGGCACGGGAAACGGGGTACTCGGCCATATAACCATAGCCGCCAAACATCTGTAGGCAACCATCGGCGATGCGACCTTGCATTTCGGTGCAACCAAGTTTGGCCATGCTTACTGAGCCGACATCTAACTCACCTTTAAGGTAGCTTGCTAAACATTCGTTGACGAAGGCTCGGTGCATGCGCACGTCCATTTGCATTTCTGCCAGTCGAAAGCGTGTGTTTTGAAAATCGCCGATCGGCTTGCCAAAGGCTTTGCGTTCTTTTACATAGTCTATGGTGAGGGCCAATGTACCTTCGGCTGCGGACTGGGCAATAAACCCTAGGGTTAGGCGCTCTCTCTGCAACTCGCTCATTAGTACAACAAAACCACGGTCTAACTGCCCTAGTATTGCAGTCTTTGGCACAACGACATCTTGAAAGAAAAGCTCTGAGGTGTCGGCGGCATGGAGGCCAATTTTTTCTAAGTTACGGCCGCGCCCGAACCCCTGAGTTGTGCAGTCAACAATAAATAACGAGGTACCTTTGGCACCGGCAACGGCTTTATTGGTGCGTGCGGCAACCACCACAAAGTCACAATGCTGGCCGTTGGTAATAAAGATTTTTGAGCCATTAATTTTGTAATTATCGCCCTGCTCATCGGCGGAGGTAATGATCGACTGCAGGTCTGACCCGGCCCCAGGCTCGGTCATGGCGATGGCCCCTATCAGTTCGCCTCTGGCCATTTTGGGCAGATAATAGTCTTTCTGTTCGGTCGTACCGCAGTTCACTAAATAATGGGCCACCACATCTGAGTGCACGGCCATGCCCGCACTCACTGAGGGAAACCCTGCTTTACCAAACTCTTCAAGTAATGCCATAGAAAATATAAAGGGTGCACCGGCACCACCGTACTGCTCGGGCACATCAACAAGTAGCAACCCTGCTTCACCTAGCTTGTTCCACAGTGCCCGCGGGGTAATGCCGTCTTTTTCCCACTGCTGATAATCTGGGGCTACGTGTTCGGCAATAAAACGCTGTACATTGTCGCGGAACAGTTCTAGGTCACTTGATTCGTAATCGTTGCTCATGCTGTTAAACCTTTATTTATTTTTCTATTTTTTATTTTCAAACGGCGCATTAGCAATCGCTCTATAAAGCGACAGTAGCCTCGCCCACTAGGGTGCTTACACCATTTTGATTATTGATTTTAATTTCACAGCGGGCCAAGGTTTCACCCTGTGCTTCAATAATCTCGACCACAGTGCCAGAGCAGGTAACCACGTCTTGCAGCTGCGTGATGGTGGCAAAGCGCGTGCTAAATTTGCGTATGCTGGACTGGGCTTTCCAGCCGGTAAGCAGGCGCGCTAGATAAGCCATGGACAACATGCCATGGGCAAATACGTCTGGCATACCAGATGCTTTGGCAAAGTCACTATCGATATGAATGGGATTGTGGTCACCAGAGGCGCCGGCAAAAAGAGCCAAGGTATAGCGGCTGATGGGTGGCAATGTTAGGGGCGGTATTTCTGTACCTACTGTTATGTCTGTCATGATTTTGTCTCGCTTGCTTTTGATCAATTGTTTTAGTTGGGCTGTCTCTTTAGTCGCTCGGCAGGCTAGTTGCGTTGCACTAGCGTGCTGGTAGTTGTCGCGGCGAGTACGCCCTGCTGGTTGGTGTAGGTATTTTCTAGAATCACAAAGTCTAGTGCACCGTTCTTTTTGTCATAGATATCTTTTATCGTTGAGGTGACGGTGATTTCGTCGCCTACACAGATGGGTGCAAAATATTCAAACTCCTGAGCCCCATGAAGTACTCTGCCAACATCTAGGCCCAGCACCGACACTACGGGCATAAGCTCTTCACTGTCGAGGTCTAGAGAAAACACATAGGTCGGGGGAATGGGCACCGCGGCATAGCCTGCCGCTTGGGCGACTTCTGTGTTGGTATACAGTGGGTTCGTTTCACCGGTGGCTTTGGCAAAAAACCGCAGCTTGCCCAGCTCTACCAAGGTAGTAAAACTATCAAATTGATGGCCAATCTTGCTTTTATCTAACATGGTTTACTCACTTATTGTCTTGATACATTAATAGGGTATTAGCTTGTGCTCTAAGACTCGGCTTAGACGTTGCGATAAAGCGTTACAACCGCCGCGCCGCCCAGACCCAAGTTATGCTGCATAGCCACATTGGCACCCTGCACCTGTCGGTCGCCGGCCTGCCCTCTTAGGTGCCACACCAACTCGGCGCATTGGGCTAAGCCTGTTGCACCAATGGGGTGACCTTTGGACATTAGGCCGCCAGACGGGTTAACAACAAACTTCCCGCCATAGGTATTTTGTTTGTCGTCGATAAATTTCTCGGCCTCGCCTTCCGCGCACAGGCCTAAGGCTTCGTAGCTGATGACCTCGTTGGTGGTGAAGCAGTCATGGAGTTCTACCACTTGAATATCTTCTGGCCCTAGGCCTGACTCTTCGTAAACTTGGTTGGCGGCTTTTTGGGTCATGGCAGCGCCAATCAAGTTAATGGGGTCTGTCCAGCTGTCGGCCAAGTCGGTGACCATAGACTGGGCAACGATTTCTACGCTGGCCTTTATGCCATGCTTTAGGGCAAAGGCTTCACTGCAAATAATGGCTGCCGCTGCTCCGCAAGTAGGTGCGCAGGCCATGAGTCGAGTTAGGTGTGGTGGGAAGATTATTGGGGCATGTTCCATCACGTCTTCAAGGCTTAGGGGCGCATCAAATAATGAGTAGGGGTTGCGCACGGCATGGCTGCGGGTCTTGACCGACACCTTGCCAAAGATGTTGGGGTTAACATTATATTTTTCGATATAGGCTGTGCCCGCTTGGCCAAACATACGCAGTGCTAGAGGTGCCTCTGGTGCGTCTGACACATCGGTCAGTGCTTGGGTCATAGGGCCGAAAGGTGACTCGCGGTCATCCCATGCTGAACCTAGAGCGCCCTTTTGCATCTCTTCAAAACCAAAGGCCAGGGCGCAGTCTATTGCCCCGCTAGCGACCGCTTGGCGAGCTAAGAAGATTGCCGTGGACCCGGAGGAGCAGTTGTTGTTGACGTTAATCACGGGAATGCCGGTCATGCCCACGTCATAGAGAGCGTGCTGCCCGCAGGTGCTGTCGCCATAGATGTAGCTGGCATAGGCCTGCTGCACATGGGCGTAGTCGATACCGGCGTCTTGGATGGCTTGCTTGATGGCTTTGGAGGCCATGACTCTGTAGGGCTCACTTTGGCCCGGCTTGGAAAACTTAACCATGCCGACGCCTGCTATGCGTGCTGTGCTCATTTTTATTATTCCTACTCTAATTAGGGGCTGCTTTTTAGCAAATATTATTTAGGTGCTGCTTTTTGAGAGCTACTTTTTAGGTGCTATTTTTTAGGGGCTATTGCTTAGGCGCTAATAGATCAATGCCAACTTTGTCCGTCACCGCATTAAAAGTGGCTAACACGCTCTCCACAGATTCCGAATCTGTAAAGTCACATATCTCGTCCCAGCGCTCTGCCACTTGCTCTGCAGAAATATTAGTTTCAAGACCAAAGGCGACCCCTTGGCTGCGTTCCTGACGAACCTTGGCAAACCAGCTGGCACCCACTTCGAATAGGCTACCGTTTTCTGTGCTGGCCTCGTCACAAAGCTTAATAACCAATGGCGCCACGTAGTCTGGGCTGGTGGCTTTGATAATATCGTCGTTCCAAATACTTTCGGTTAATCGCGAACCGGCTATGGGTGCAATAATGTTTGAGAGAATATTTTTACGCCCGCCCTCGATGGCTAAGGTGCGCCCAAGGCCGAGCAATGCAGACTTAGCCGAGCTGTAGTTAGCCTGCCCGAAATTACCATAGATACCGGCCGCCGAGGTGGTGAAGATAATACGGCCATAGCCCTGAGCCAACATATGCGGCCAGGCAGCCTTGGTGACTTTGTAAGCACCATCGACGTGGACCTTATAGATAAGCTCCCAGTCTTGGTCGGTCATTTTGACGAAGCTGGTATCCCGTAAAATACCGGCGTTATTGACCACAATATCAACACGGCCAAAGTTATCGATCGCCGATTGCACAATGCTCTCGCCCTGCTCAACTGAGTCGTAGTTGGCCACGGCATCGCCGCCAGCCGCTACAATCTCTGCCACAACCTTATCGGCAGCCGCTGAGCTTGAACCATCGCCACTGCCACTGCCGCCTAGATCATTTACCACCACCCGAGCGCCCCTGCGGGCAAACTCCAAGGCATAAGCCCTACCTAGGCCGCCACCAGCACCGGTGACAATTGCCACCTTTTGATCAAAACGAATATCCGCCATCAGATGTACTCTCTATAGTCTGTGTAATATGGCTTAAGTATTGAATAGCGATGCTGGACAGACAATGACAGAAACACACCAAAATCTTGTCATTAGATGACAGGGTGTGAACGGCGGGATTTAGTGGTAAATTTAGACCTGATCAGAATAATAAAAACGATAAATAGCATCCCATGAAAAAAGCCACCATTCTCAGCCATTATGTGCGTGCACTTATGGCCAGCCTAGAGCGCAACGGCCAAGACAGTATGCCCCTACTGTTACAGGCGGGTATTGCCCCTGAGGTGGTGCGAGATGTGAATGGCAGAGTGCCCTTCGCCAATTTTACGGCCTTAGTAAAGGCGTCTTGGTTGGCTCTGGATGATGAGAATTTTGGTTTGGGCGAGCCACGCTTACCCATAGGGGCTTTTTATTTTGCAGGCCACCTGATGGTGGGTGCACCCACACTCGGTAAGGCGCTTATGTTAGGCGCCCGACTCTATGCCTACACCAACAATGGCTGGTCGATATCGTTTACGGAATCTGGTGATGAGGTGCGATTTGACGTTAAGCTCAACAGTCCCCAGCTAGACCCAGACCATTTGCTCGCGGAGTTTGTGCTGACCGGCTGGCACCATATTGCCTGCTGGCTGATCGGCAAGAATATCCCTCTGAAGCAGGTTAATTTCGATTACCCAGCACCAGACCATGAATCTGAGTATCGCCATATATTCCCAGCCCCTAGAGCTTTTAATCAGCCTAGCCTGAGCTTTACATTTAGCGCCGAGTTTCTCGACTACCCTATTGTGCAAAATACCCAGAGCATGGATGAGTACCTGAAGACCACGCCACAAAATTTATTACTGGGCCCTGTGAATGATGACAGCGTGAGCACCCAAATTAGACTCATACTTGAAGGCCGCTCTCAAGAGGATGGGTTTCCCTCTTTTGAAGAGGTGGCTGCTGCACTGCATATGACTACAAAAACCCTTCGCCTCAAGCTTAAGAATGAAGGTATCACCTACCAAAAACACAAAGATGTGATGCGCCGGGACCTGGCCATTCATTATTTAACCCAACAAAACGTACCCATTACAAAGATTGCACAACGTCTCGGATTTAGCGAACCTAGCGCGTTTAATCGCGCCTTTAAAACATGGACCGGTGTAACGCCAGGAGCCTATCGAAAGCCGATAGAAAGCCCGACGTCATCAAATAATTAGCAACAGATGTTAAGAATAAAAAATAGAGGCATGACCATGACCCAAGATATCAGTAAATCCATAGAAGCCTGCGCCAGCCATTATGGCCAAGACGCCGATGCCGTTCGGGACTATTTAATTCAGGGCCAGACGCGCGCCCTCGCACTACCCAACCGCGGGCCTATTCGCTTTGATAAAAATGGTGATATACATCCAGATATACTTACCACCTATGCTAAATATGGTTTTTATGTTTTTGAAAATGTACTGGGCGAAGAAGAGCTGGCAGACATTCATGCTGACTTGGAAATGTTGCGGGACAACTTTCCTACCCATATGGGCGCAGCCACAGATGCGCAGGGTCGCCCGGCGCTGGGCGCAGACAGTAAGGCAATGGCATTGCAGTGGGCAAAACCATTGTCGGATCCACTAGGCGGAACTGCCATCGCTAATGGACGACATCAGGTTAAATTATTTGAGCCTGAAGCCAAACATGATGCTCCCCAGACCACGCCGTTTTACTTGGCTGGGTCTCTGTATTTCTCTCCTGCATGTCTGCGCACCTATGCGCATCCGCAGCTATTAAAAATGGCCGAGGCGATTAACGGCAAAGACTTCACACCCTTTCATGAAGGGTTATTTATTAAAGACGCTGGCCTGGGTGCAGCAGTTTCTTGGCATCAGGATGGCGATACCCATTGGGATAATCCAGAGCATGACGAGGATATCCATGGCTTTAACTTTATGGGTCAGGCCTATGGCAGCACCGCAGTCAATGGCGTTTGGGTAGTACCAGGCAGCCATAAAAACGGCCGTATCGATATTGTTAAACAGGTCGCCGACGCCGGCAGCGAACGCCTACCCGACGCTGTACCGATTATTTGTAATGCGGGTGATGTAGTCATTAACAACCGGCAGATCTTGCACGGGTCATTTGCCAATACTGGCTTTGAACCCAGACTGTCGGTCAACTTTGGTTTTCACCGTCGCTCTTCTGTTTTAGATGTTCGTGGTGCGGGCATTCATGCCGAGGCCGCTACCTTTGATGCCGCGTTTATTAAGAAGCGCTCCGAGACTATCGGTCTGGCTATTAGTGCAAGACAGCAACGATTTCCAAACGAGACGCCCTATGCCTATCAACCCAATGAAGAGTCTGGGGATAAACCCGTCTGGAGCGAAGCCGCACAGGCTGCGCTAAAAGATTACAACCTTATGGATCTGAGTATTTGAGCGCTTGAGTATTTATATATTTGAGAATCTAAAAAGCCTCTTGTCAAAGAGGCTTAAGGCGTGTGGTTTATGCAGGGTAAAACGTATCCAACCCTACCACCAATAACCCTAGCCCAGCAGTCCAAATAGCACAGGCGAGTATATCGATGACAGTGAACCTCAGCCTTGAGGTTCCACTGATTCCTACCAGTATGGGCACAATACTTCTAATCGCTGTCATCAGTCGGCCAAAGATTATGGCGATGGCTCCATGATTAAGAATAAAGGTTTCAGCCTTGGCCAGTAGCTTGGCTCTCTTTTTTGCAAAGGCAGTGTGATGCAATTTTGGTCCGTACCAGCGACCCACATAGAACCCCAGATGATCTGCCAAACAGGCACCCACAAAGGCCAACGGAAGAATTTGATAAAGGGTGGCCAACTGCTCGGCATAAAGAAACGTTGCCACCGATAACAGAATAACCCCAGAGGCAAATATGCCCAGCCCCGGACAGGCTTCCAGAAAAGCCAGAATAGGAATGATTTTCCAGGCGCTGTATTTATTTGCTTCCAGCAGATTTAAAAGTGTTTCGTCGATGAGCTAATACCTTGGTGCGTTATTGTGAATTGATGATAGCAGAGTCTACTCTACAGGCTCATTCCCAACCAGAGATAGGCCAGGACGGTAATAACACCCACTACTAATGAGTAAGGCATCTGGGTTTTAACATGGTCTATGTGGTCCGATGCTGCTCCGGTGGAGGCTAATATTGAGGTGTCCGACAGTGGTGAACAATGGTCGCCAAATACGCCGCCACCTGCTGTAGCCGCTAATGTTGCGTAAACCAGTGTCGACAGTTCGTCACCGGAAAAAGTGAACGCCAAGGGCACTGAAATAGGAATCATAATCGCGTAAGTTCCCCAGGAGGTGCCGGTTGAAAAAGCAATAATCCCAGAGATAATAAATACCAGTACCGGTAACAACGCCGGGGTTAGCCAGCCCGACGTTACCGATACAATATAGTCTGCCGTATTGAGTGCAGCCGACAGATCGTTGAGCGCATAGGCAAAGGCAAGAATCACCACTGCCGGCATAATACCTTTGATACCCAGCATCGCTGTGGATGTAATCTCATCCAGAGCCAGGCCCTGAATACGCATGATGATGGCTAACACAAAGACGGCCAGCATAAAGGCTTCTAGAGGCTTGGCACTGTCGGTCATATATACCGACCCCAACGCAAAACCAATCACCAGCATCACGGGAAAGACAAAATTCCAAAACAGACTGGTGCGAATTCCTGGCGAGGGTTCAATTCCTGTGAGCTCATCCGCCATAAGCGGCTCGCCACCATCACGAACCACTTTGCCCTCTTCCATGGCGCGACGTTCGGCTGTTTTCATAGGACCAAAATCAGGTACCATGCCGGAGGCAATCAGACCGACCATAATGATGGTGAGAATCGGATAAATATTAAACGGGATGGCTGCCATAAAGAAGCTCATGGCATCACCGGCTCCCGCCACTGGCCCCATACCAATGGTAAGGCCTGCGACAAACACAGCCCAGCCTGTAAAGGGCACTAGAATACTCATGGGCGCAGACGTCGAGTCGCATATATAGGCGAGTTTTTCCCGAGAGATTTTGTAGCGATCCGAGAGGCTGCGCATGGTGGAACCCACAAACAGCGGACTGAAGTAATCACTAAAATACACAAACATTCCCATGCCCCAGGAGATTAACTGGACTCTCTTGCGGTTCATCTGTTTGCGTTCAATAAAATTGGAAAAGTTGACCGTGGCTCCCGTGCGTTGAAAAAAGGCCAGGAGTATGCCGATAAAAAACTCGAGTAATAAGATCCAAGAGAAGCCTTCGTTACCCAGTGCCCCTACCAATAACTTTGGAAATCCCAGTAACCCCTCGCCCGCTACAAGCACGCCAATCAGGCAGGCCACAGCAAGAGAAAATACGGTATTGCGCGTTGTGAATGCCAACAGTACAGCCACGCCGGCAGGCACTAGTGAGAGCGGGCCAATATAGTCTGTGACTTCCATTAGAGCGTTCCGTTTAAATCTGACGCGAGTTTGCCTGTGGGATTAATCCACTGGCGCGTTTGATTGTTGTCAGGAAAGGTTGCGGTCATTTTATTATTCTTATAATTTTTATATTGGATCGATGGCTCTATTAAAGTGGCTTTAATAAGAAAGCTCTAATAAAGCCGCGCTGATAAAACACCTCGTCTAAACCCTATCTTTAAAAAAACCTCGATCAATTCGAAACTGGTCCACTGCAACAGGAGGTTCATCACCCGTGGCCAGTGCAGATAGCATAGCACCTGTGACCCCAGCCTGCGTTAACCCTAAGTGCCCATGGCCAAAGCCAAAGAACACATTGGCGTAATTGGGCGAGGCACTAATAACCGGCACTGTATCCGGCATACTCGGCCGGTAACCCATCCAGGGCTCTCCGCCCTCGGTATTAAGTTTTGGAAATAGATAAGCAGCCTGCTCTGCGAGCACATGCGCGCGTTTGTAATTAGGCTTAGCCTTGAGACCCGCAAACTCAACAGTGCCTGCCAATCGCAATCCGTCTTGCATACTGGTTACGGCAAAGGCACGGGCACCAAACAGCAAGGGCCGCTTTAATTCAATGCCAGGGGTCGGCAACTGGATGCTATAACCCCGTTCCGTGTCTAATAAAACCGCACTCCCCAGCTGTTTAGCTAATGTTTTGGAATAGGCCCCCGCGGTGACGAATACTTCGAGGCAAGGCTGGTCCGAATCCGTCTGCACCGCAGTCACCCGATTACCCTCAGTTTTAAAGCCGGTTACCTCAGCCTGTATAAATCCCCCTCCCTGCTTTTGAAACAGGCTAAACAGACTCTGAGACAGCGCCAAGGGCGAAACGCTATTGCCGCCAGCGTGCACCAGCACACCACCGGCAAGACCAGGGCGTAAACTGGGTTCGAGTTCGATGAGTTCGCCACCCTCGATAATCTGATATTCCACGCCCCGTCGGTCGTAGTAGGCAGAGTTACGTTTGGCAGCAGCAAACTGCGCTGCCGTCTCAGACACATAGATCGAGCCTTCCTGCTGCAGCAGTGCCGTGGCGTTGGCCTTTTGAACCAAAGGTTGTAAGAAGTCTAGAGCGCGGATGCTGAGCGCGCTGATGCCGACAGATGACTGATGTGCCTTGGCCACTGAACTGCTGGCAAGAAAGCCCGCAAACCAAGGAAGAATTTTCGGCAGATAAGCCGGCCGCAAACTAATAGGCGCTCGGCGCTGCAATAGCATGTGGGGAATTTCTTTCCAGATCCCAGGCATGGCCTCGGGGTGCACAGAACCCACTGAAATAATACCTGCATTACCGGAGCTGGTTCCCTCTCCCGGTGCCATCCGGTCAATTAACGTGACCTGACGCCCCTTCTCCTGAAGATAAAGAGCGGTGCAGATACCGACGATACCGGCACCAATCACAATACTTTGCGGGTCTGTTTTCATTGTTAGATTGCTCTAATGTGCCGGGATACAGCACGGGAATTGGCAAGCATGCCAAAGCTCGAGAGTATAGTAGTGGTACCGGAGAGTAAATGACAAAACCATTGCCGATTGAGCCTGTGTAATTCCAACGAAGGTATATGATTTCAGCGTAGGAACGTCGTGCCAGCGAAGTCATGTCTTTTTAGTGGAACCACGTCTCTTCAGCGGAACCGAGTCATTCCAGCGAAGGCTGGAATCTTTTCATGAGACCCCAGCCTACGCTGGGGTGACGGGATTAGGGCTAGGGTCACGGGATTAGGGCTAGAGTCACGGGATTAGAGCTGAGGTGAAGGGATTAGGGTTAGAGTCACTGGATTTGGGTTAGAGTCACTGGATTTGGGCAAGGGTCACGGGATTAGCGCTGGGGTCACGAGATTAGGGCTCGGGTAGCGTGACAGATCTTCCTTAAAACCATCAACTCCGTCATTCCAGCGAAGGCTGGAATCTTTTCGGGAGACCCCAGCCTTCGCTGGGGTGACGGGATTTGGGCTGGGGTGACGGGATTAAGCCCGGACGCCTTAAGAGGCGTAATTTTTCGGCTTTAAACCGCTTTTTGTATCAAAAAACTTTTTGAGCTTAATTAGATCACCATCTACATCATCAGAGGGTTCCATCATCCCTTCTACTCCGATGGTCTTTATAACGCTGTCCACATAGACAATAACGATAGGCACCTGTGCGGCTGTTGCAACATGATGAAACCCGCGTTTCCAGTTAGCGTTCGGACTGCGGGTACCCTCAGGCGTGACAATTAACACGAAATCTTCATTCTCTTGATAGATAGAGGCAATGTAGCTGACTAATGAGCTTGCCTGAGAGCGATTCACGGGAATGCCCCCACAGTAACGCAGGAACCAGCCCAGAGGGCCTACAAAGAGTGTGCTTTTGATGAGTACGCTGGGTTTTAGGCGCAATACAGAGACGGCCAAAACAAACAATACAAAATCCCAGTTTGAAGTGTGTGGCGCAACGATAAGTACATATTTGCGCTGGTCTGACGGTATTGATCCGACCACTCGCCAGCGAATTATTTTTAAGATAATCCTAGAAATCACTCGGAGTATGGGGCTGAGTATGGGCGTGGTAAAAAGGGTGTATCTCATGATTGTCTCCGCTATGAAAACTTATAATAACGTAACTTCTATGTAACCATCTATGTTATTTAAAAAGCTGTTGACACTCTGTATGAGGATTATTTCGGTTCTGGCAATCTCCCCACAAAGTAAATTAGTACCGAATGAACATATTAGATATTGCTAGGTATTTTTGTCTCGCCGCCTCTGCAATTGCGCATTTAGGGCGAATTTTGGCTTTGTAGTTAATCCAACTAAAGGCTCAAAATTTGTATCTGGAGCTAGGTTCACCCGAAACCGTTGCGTTGTCATGGCAATAATAAAAACGGCCTCCATTAGAGCAAAGTTATTTCCTACGCAGACTCTTGCGCCGCCGCCAAAGGGCAGATAAGCATAGGTGTGCCGCTTTCGTTCTTCTGCTTTATCAAATCTGTTTGGGTCAAAAACCTCAGGTGCATCCCAAAAATCAGGATGACGATGAAGTAAATGAGGACTGAAAAGCACGCCAGAACCGCCTTTAATATCATAGCCGCCGAGCGTTGTATCTTTTTCGACTTGCCGCGGCAATATTGGTACTGGTGGATATAGACGCATGGTCTCTTTAAACACCTTGAGGCAATACGGAAGGTTCGCGAAGTCGCTAGCAACAGGCATTCTATCCCCTAGTACCTCATCGACTTCTTGCTCAATTTTTTCTCTGATATCTGACTTACTAGAAAGAATAGTCCAGAGCCAAGACATGGCATTGGCAGTCGTTTCATGACCTGCAATAAACATAGTCATTAATTCATTTCTTAACTCTATGTCAGTTAATGGGAGGTCAGTTTCCTCATCAGTTGCGTCCATTAACATTTGAAGTAAATCTGTAGGCTTATTATCAGCTAACCTTCGATCCGCGATTATCCGATAAATTATGCCGTCCAATGTGTCAATGTAGCCCTGATACTTTTTGTTCTTATTCAGCGGCAAGCGATATAGCATTTTGACGGGCAAGGAGATGCGGGCATTTACAGCTTCGAGCAAGGGCTTAAATACTTTGGTTATATCTTTAAAATCTGTGTCAGAGAGGGTACTGCTAAACAGGGCTTTAACGACGACCTTGAGCGTTAGATGCATCATTGCCTCGCTTAACTCTACGGTTTTTCCACTATCGCACTGGGATTCCCATTCCGTCAGAAAGTCCTCAATACAATCGGTCATGATTGTGGCCAAATTCGAAATGCTAGCATTTCGGAAAGAGGGCTGTACCGTTAGCCTTTTGCGACGCCAGTCATCACCCATTGCGGTAAATGTACTTTCACCAAGGACTTCCTTAATATATTTGAAGCTGATTGTTTTTTTCGTGTAGTTATCAATGTCACGCGTCAAAATGTCTTTCATCAAGTCCGGATGATTTACCAGATAAAAGTTCTTTTTCAAAAGCTTGAATTCAACCACGTCCCCATAGGCATCGGTAATCGACTGCAGCCACTCTACCCGCTTAGAACTGGCGAGCTTTGGGAGACTGCCTACAAAGGGGTAGCCCTTGGGGCCTTTGGGTTGAGTAGCCATTAACGATACGTACCTGCAATCATGATTAAGCGGCCCATCGTAGCTTTGACTCTTGGCAGGGTCTCACGAATTGATGCCAATAACGCCATGTTTGGTGCCAATCAAATTAACGCTTTAGGATCGAGAGCAATAGCAGGCTTCTCTGACGGAGATAACCTCTACAGGCGCAGGATTATTGGTGACTGGGTATTAGCGCCGAGTCTGTATCAACTAAAGGCAAAACTTGGATTCTTGGCTGCCCAAATCATGGGCCATGATGATTAGCTAGAGATTACAGGTGGTCAAATTGTGGACACATGAGATTTTCGGAGGGTTTCTCGCAAAAGGCAATGCTCTCAAACCCTTGATATATATGGTGCCCGGGGTCGCCCTTAGTGCCTCAGCTAGGCATTAGTAACACTCTTGAGCCTTGTGTTTACTGATGTTGACAGCCCTTCAGTTCATTGTCAAAGGCACATCCACGTCTACCATTTTGTCTACCATCAGACTGACACAAGGCGCCCCTTGAGTATTCCTGCAGCTAGAAATCCATGAGGGGGCGGGGGGGGCTGCTGAGCCTCCTTTTATAGTTACTGTTCCTGCCCAGATACAAAATAGGCTGGTTTTGAAAGTTCTGCACTATCCTCAAGCACCTATGCGAAGTTGCACAAATGTGCTGTCCTATATAGTTACAAAGTGAAGTGACATGTTTGACCAAAACTAGGAGTTAGACAGATGAGATTATTGATTGGTTTTTTGCTCGTGACATCCTCAGTAACTGTGTTGGCTCTCGACCCATACCTAAAAAGCTCTTCTGGTAGCAAATGCTATTACACAGATGGCTCAGTAATCGACAATGGTGGTCTAATCTGTCCTAGGCAGTTGAGTGTCAATAATGGAAAATCAGCAATTACCGCTCCAAATCTAGGTCCATCTCAAGAGTCTATAGATTGGAGATTGAAGTATGGTCAGGATCGCGCTCAAGGATTAAATATCTCTACCAATAATTTACTCCAGCTAGCTTTGCAGAAGCGGAGGCAGGCTGAAGCTGCTAAATTAGCGAATCAGAGTAGGACCAACAGAACTATTAGCCCTACTACGCCGCAAAAATCTCCAATACATGTCACTCAAAAACACCTAGGTTTTTCGGTTATGATTGAAGAGGGCATGTCTATGCTTGATGTAAAAGGGTGGATGGGAGCACCAGATAGCTACATATTTATTGATTATAATCAAGAGTGGCATTACTGCTCAGTACAGAATCGTGGAGCAGACTATTTTGCTATTAAATTTAAGAGCAATATCGTTCAAGAATTTCAGCGGTACTCAGTTGTTTCTGGAAACACGAGTGGCGCTATAGATGACTGCGAGAAATTCATAAAGATGGGTTCTTACAAGCCTTTTAGTTCCTAGAATTTTTAGACACTTAGGTCCTTCATGAAAAGACTACTACTTGCCCTACTACTAATCAGCCCAGCTAGCTTTGCAGACTGGGGTGATGTTTATTATTGTGAGATGACTGCCTTCTTCGAGGTTACAGGTAAAGGAGAGCAACATCTCCGCCCATTAGAGAAGTTTAAGTTCACATTAGACAATACGGAGAAGGAGGCGCTACTCTTTGGCAAAAGTGGTTACCTTGGAGGCAGCTACATACCAATAGACAGAGCTTCTACTTTAAAAAACCAATGGGTGGCGCGTGATCATAATAGCCATATCATACTCGCAGACGAGACGTCGTTTTTCTTGACTGAGAATTACGGCGCAATAGGGTCTACTTTAATCTATGCAGACTGCGACAAGTTTTAACCGTATCCAATGGGACTTCCCTCTTATATTGTTGGAGTTGAATAGATCCCAAACAAAAAAGAACAATAGAGCGAACAACCCTCCCTCTAACCAAGATATTAACTCCATAAGTTACTCCGTCAACGGATTAACAAAAAGGCTGAAAAGAGCCAGACAAGGAATAGAGGTAGGTCAAAGAACCAGTTCACAATCTTATTTAGACCAACTGCTTCGGTAAACTCAATGTAAGAACGTCTGCAAGCGTCACTGCTACCACTAAAAACATCCCAGATTGATGATTCACACGAAGGACTTCCAATCAACCAAAATAGATCACGTTCAGGAAAAGTACCAGACTCTAACCATAATATTGCAGGTTCAAATAGCCCGAATCCAATCACAAAAAAAAATCCAACCAACATAAACTGCATTAAAACTTCATCTACATTGTCTTTAAAGGCCATCTATATAACTCCTAAACCAAACAAAATCAGGCGCGAGTCTTAATGCTTGGCAGTAATGAATCTAACACCCAAAATCTCTTTTAAGCGCATCTTCATCAACTTCGCCAAAAGTGCGAAGCTCAAATGCTCTTATTTCTGAACAGGAACAGCCTTTACCAGCACCACCTATTTCCCCTGATGAACTCATTGAGAACATTGTCTGTCCCTGTGTCTTGCAATACCACTCATTGTCACTACAAGACGACAATAAAAAAGCTATAGCTATAATTACTATGGTTTTCATTGGTTACTCCTAAATATCCACTGAACCTGTTTCCCGTAATAGAGGAACTACAGAACCTCTAGCGTAACAACTACTAACAACAACTAGCCCTGCAGATTTAATATACCGTCTCTAGCTCTTTTCCTTCCTGTATAGTCTCTAAGCATTCTGAAAAGAGACCATTAATTTAACCTTTAACGACAATGCATTGACTAGTTACTGAACCTGTTTCCCGTAATAGAGACTAAAGAACCTCTTAAAGAAGAACAACAAGTAGTATTTATAACTAAGCCCCGCAGAGTAGCTATACAGACTGACTATTTTAAAGTTCCTGTATAATTATTAACAATATTAAAGAAACAACTAATAGAAATTTATACTTAGTTCTTTAACGCTTTAACGCTTTAACGCTTTAACGGTTTAAATTTCGCCACTGC
>Ga0307998_1000278_pt1 | contig 29869 bp, 18 predicted proteins | sample Davwhametageno37_FD_203147 | JGI IMG/M metagenome (GOLD analysis project Ga0307998, IMG submission 203147) | Marine microbial communities from Davis Island wharf, Antarctic Ocean - #37 | ecosystem: Environmental > Aquatic > Marine > Unclassified | place: Antarctic Ocean: Davis Island wharf... | reverse complement strand
AGAGGGTAAATCAATTAGTAGTAAAATGCTCATAGCTAATGCTCATAATATGCGTAGCGATATTATTCTATCATTAGGTGTGTTACTAGGAGTCTGTTGTTCCTATTTCTTCCAACAAGATTGGCTAGATCATTTTATCGGATTATTAGTTGGGCTATGGATTCTTAAAGTTGCATTTGAACTATTTAAGGAAACCAGCTTAGAATTAATGGACAGTGTTGAAGACACCGCCATTTATACAAAAATTTTTGAAGCTGTAAATTCAGTGAAAGAAGCGAACAATCCACATCGTTTGCGTGTCAGAAGATTATCCAATTTATTGATGATAGATTTAGATATCGAATTAGAGGAATCGCTTACTATGAAGGAAGCGCATGTAATCGGTATTAACGTAGAAAACGCAATAAAATCTAATGTGGAAAATGTCTACGATATAATGATTCACTTTGAGCCTTTAGGGAACGTTGAAGAAGATGAGACATATGGAGTTCGCCACCAAGATTTGTAACTAGTAATGGGACGTAATAAAAAATGCTGTAAAAAATTTGAAGAGAAAGGAAAGTCTGCTTGTTCGGACTGCCCTTTAGTGACCGAACCAAAAAAAGATAAAGCGTCAAAAAAGAATAAAAAGAAGAAAGAAAAGAAAACTAAAAAGGCAAAAAAAGACAAGAAGAAAAAGTAATAAATTTTCTAAAAGTCTTCATCTTTAAAATCAAAAAATTCCTTCTCTTCTTCGTTTGGTTGCAACCATTTTCGTTTCTTTTTGGTTTTTGAATTTTTCGAATCCACCTTTACGCTTGAGAAAGTGGTTGTATCGTTATCTGCCTCCTCCCACTCTATATCATATGAGGTCTTATGCGACTCTTTTTTCATAGTGGTGTCTTTTTCAAACCACCCAAATTCTTTGTGCAGAGCTTGCTTAAACTCTTTTCCTTCTTTATTCCTTTGGTGCTTCTTGAATGCCTTCTTAGCTGATTTGTCTATCTCAATTTCTAGGTTACCCGTTGTGCCTTTCACCAACATAAAAACACGATACCTTCCAGTACCATCGTCCACTACCTCACCGTTTTCAGTTTCAAAATCCCTATCCTTTATTAGTAAATCAGAAATATCAAAATCGACCTTATAGTCTATACTATCGTTGAAGCTGTGCTTGCCAGAAACATTAACATTTAGAACACTTGATTTTAATTGAACTTTAGGTATAAAAAGGGCACTATTTCTAACGAAAAATTCATTCTCTAATCGATCAAAACTGACATCCTTTAATCGCTCAGACAAATCATCTGCATGAAATACCTTTTTCAGTATCATATTCGTTTTGAAATAGTCAGATATGCTTTGTAATGTGTTATAATTAGTCAGCTTTCCGTTTGAAATATCTAAATGCACATTAGCAAAGATAGAAGCAGGTAAAATCTCAAAGTTGTCGTTTAGTTTCCCTTCTAAATTCAACTTCAGATTGGTAGTACCAGCAATATTCTCTGCCTTAATCTCATTTTGACCAAAGTTTTTAAACTGTGTAAATAATTCTTTAATATCAACAGATTCAAAGTCGCCGATAAAACTCATGTTGTAACCTTCTTTAGGGTAGCGAATCAATGCCAACTTTCCACGCGCAGTGCCATTCATAGCATCCAACTTTATAGGATTCGCTTTCAAACTTTTTTGCCCAACAAATAATTTAGTTTCAACATTTTGAGCCTTAAAATTCTCATAACTCAATCTTCCGATTTTTGCACTAAGCTGTAACTCAATCCCAGGGATTGCAAGTGACCTTATTGTTCCTTTTTCGGAAGATGCTGAGACAGATAAAAATTCTTCCAAAATCAGTTTATCTGCTTCTACTTCTGCTACTATTCTCAGTAATTCATACTCTTCTAAAACCCACTGAAAAAAATTGTCAGCACTACCATTTAGTATAAAGTTGGTCGAGTTTAATTGACCTTCACTCTTTTCAAAACTTACGTGTTGTTTATCGAACTTTACCTTTCCCTGATAATTTTTTAAGGTAGAAACACTAGATTTTAGTTTCACAGCAACATCTGTAAACTCGATTACACCTTCCAATTTACTTTTAGAGATCACAACTGATTCTTCCAAAATCTTGTCCCAATAAATATCGCCAGCGAGATTGAAAACAACATCCCCTTTACAAGTATCCATTTTCTCTAGCTTTAAGAATTGAATAAGCTCATCTAGTGCAAGGCTTCCTTCTACTTTTCCTTGAACTCTTAAATCTTTAAAGTTTGAAATCTTAGCATCTCCCTTAAACGAACCGGATGGAAATTGGCCAGAGAGTTCACTCAATTCAACGCTAGAACTTCTTGCGTTTCTTTGTTTTCCATTGGAATAAGACCCGGATAAACTGAGTGCTTTGAGCTCTATTTTCTTGCTGCCTTTGGTTATTAAACTTCCATTTGACAATTCAAAAGCAACGTCAATTTTGGGAGTTTCAGTTGAATTTCCCGCTATGTTAAAATTGATTTTTGCTATTCCACTTGGCGCATATTCTATCCAGTATCGACCCCAAGAATCAGGCAACAAGTCAAGTACTTGCTTAAGATTGGCCTTGTCCGTTTTGGCAAAGAATTGATACGATTTTGGGGCAACAAATCCACCTAAATTCAAGTCCACAGTTTGATCAATAATCACTTCACCTTTTTGCAATTCAAAGGTGGATTCATTGTTATGATAAATAATACCGGAGTTAACCTGCACCGACTGCCCTTTAAGCGCATATACCCCAGCAGCCAATACCGTCGAATTTGTAGTATTTCCATTAAACTTTAGCTCTAGCTGATCGGAAGAGAAGTCTCCATGAACCCTCAGTTTATTTACCTCGCATTTTACAAGAATTTTATTTCGAGAGTCCTTATAAGAATAATTAATATCCGTAAGGTTAACTGCATCTAGTTGAAATGAAATATCAACTGATGATGAATCTTCACTGGGTTTCCAAATCGTGTAGTTTGGGGTACCCGTCTTGTTTTGTTTCATATAACATTTAGCAGACTCAACATCCAAATGGCGTAATTCATACTTACCGTTATACACATCCCACAAATCAAACTGAAAACTTAGGTTTTCGGCATAAAGCAGGGTATCTGGGTTGGATGTAAAATCTTTGCTTTCTTTTATAAGTACTCCGGAAAATGAAAGACTTAAATAAGGGATTTTACGAAATGATGAAAAATCAATAGCCTCAATACTTACTTCAGCATTGAGGCTATTGTTAAGCTCTTGTAGAACAATTTTTTGAATTTTGTCACTGTATTTCTTAGATAGATACCACCCTGCCCCAAAAAAAGCTATTGTCAACACAACCACAGAAATGAATATAAACCGTAAAATACGCATAGGGCAAATCTAGAAGGCTATATAACTGAATAATTACAGCCTTTAGTATTCTGCTAACATCAAAGCGTTGAATTGAAACTTTAGTGCAGCAAATAGCCTAATCTAAAACGGACAACCCCACAAATTCTATCAATTAACTTGAAACCAGTTTACTAAATGAAAAGAACATGAGTCCCTTCACCTTTTGCCCTTGCATAAAAGTCGCCAACGGTAAGCACGCCATCAATATCATCGTACAAATCTTCTTTCTTCAATTTGAACATGTCCATTGCTAATTTACACGCCCAAAGTTTAGTGCCTGATGCTTTTAAAATATCAAGAAACTCACCTACAGGTGGAATATCCAACTTCTCCATTTCAGCTTTCATCATTTTTGTTGCCACTGCCTCCATACCTGGCAACCCCCCTAACATAGTTGGTATGTGCATAGCCGGGTTTCCCACTGTAGCAACGTGTAAATGGTCCAATCTTTTTTTATTTAATGCTTCTAAACCGAAAAATGTGCAAAAAATTTCAGATTCTATACCTTCCATTCTTGCACCATTCGCAAGAACAAAACAAGCGTAAACGTTTTCGATTGTTGCTTTTGAAAGAATCAACATCATTTTCTTAACCGGAGCATTATTAGCTTCACTCATAATTTTCGTTTTTGGGTATTTATTAAATGCAACTAACCGGCTTAGTAATACCCGCAATTTTGCTAGATATCTTTAAAGGTCCATTTGGAAAAAGTGCGTAGAATTTTTTAATATCCACAACTCCACTTTTACCAATTTTTCTTATCGATAATGGAACCTCATTTCTATGCTGATCCTGTAAAAAGTCAATCACTTTCCAGTGCTCATCATTCATTGCTATCTCATGTTCAGCAGCTAATTCATTTGCTATTTCTTTATTCCATTCATTCAAATTGAGCATGTAACCTTCTTCGTTAACCTCAACAGTCTTTCCTGCAATTATTTTTTCCATCTCGTTTTAGTTTATCGTTTAAAAATTTTTTCCTGCTTCTTCCATTTTAGTAGGAACAAAAGGAATGTGTCTTCCTGGCAGCAACATATTCCAATACACCCATTTGAAAGCCAATTTTCCCATATGATTCATGTGACTTTCCTTCAAGAGACTTAAAGGACCAACTCCTGGAAATGGGAATGTACCCGTAACTGGTTCGTGAGTATAATTAAAATCAATAAGAATCGCCTTACCATGACCCGTTTCAACAAAACAATTGGAGTGGCCATCGAACTCTTCCTGTAATGGTTTTCCTTGAATATAATTAAGAATATTTTTAGTTAATATTTCTGCCTCAAAATGTGCTACTGAACCCGCTTTAGAAGCCGGAACATTAGTTGCATCACCTATTACAAAGATATTTTCCTTAACCTTTGATTGCAATGTTCCTTTATTGGTGGGAACAAAATTTAATTCATCACCGAACCCAGATCGTTCGATTGCAGTTGTTCCCATATTCGTTGGCACGGTAACCAATAAATCGTACTCAACTTCAGTCTCGGCATAATCAATTATTTTTTTGTTCTCTCCATCTACTCTTTCGATATTGAAATTTGGAACAACCTTTATTTCTTTTTCTTCTAATAAATGATTCAGTGTAGCAGAAGCCTTTGGCTTAGTAAAAGCTCCGTCAACTGGCGTTACAAAGGTAATTTCGACTTTATCTCGCATTCCTTTATTTCGGAAATATGAATCGGCCAAAAAAGCAAATTCTAATGGAGCTACAGGACATTTAATTGGAAGCTCACATATATGCACAACCAGCTTGCCGCCTTCCCATTTATCCAACTTTTCAGCAAGGTTCACGGAACCTTCATAAGTATAAAAATTAAAGATGTCTTTTTGCCAGTATTTACCCTTCATACCAGAAATTTCATCTGGAACGATATCGGTGCCAGTGGCAATTATCAATAAATCATAATTTATAGTCTCGCCATTTTCTAAAAAGACGGTGTCGGTATCTTTATCAATTCTATTAATGGTTTCTCGAACCCAATCGACTCCTTTCGGAATAAATTTATCAATCTTTTTGATCACATCTTTTGGCTTATAAATTCCAAAAGGTATAAACAAATATCCTGGTTGATAGTAATGCGTTTTTTCTTGATCGACAATGGTGATTTTCCACTGTTTCTTAGGCAGTTCTCTGCTCAAATGATTTGCCATCATTGTCCCGGCTGTTCCGGCTCCAAGTATCACTAAATTTTTCATCTCTTTACTCTGGTTTAATCGAAATTGTTTCACTTTCAAAGATAAGAACGAAATATAATTTCAGTGTAACAAAGAGCACACAAAAGCATTGACTTTTATCAATTCTACCTATGCAATTAATCACCAATATCATGGTCTAAACTAGCATAAATGAACCAATAAAACCCAATTCAAAATAACTTTAATAAATAATATTTTTATCGAACTGTAACTTTTCTAAAAGTACCCCGTCATACCCCTGAGCTTAAAATAAAAATGACCCGAAAAGAATACAATACTGCCGTTGACTTGCATGCTGATGGACTTTACCGTTTTATACTTAAAAGTATGAGCGATACTGAAGCGGCTAAGGACGTGGTACAAGATGTCTTTACTAAACTTTGGGTAAAACACGAAAATGTAGAGTTCGGAAAATCGAAATCGTATTTATTTACCGCTGGTTACAATACCATGATTGATGTCTTTAGAAAAAACAAAAGACTAACTCAAATGGATGAATCAGCAGTTAACCTACACTCACATTCTAAGCAATACTCAGACTTAGGAGAAATCTTAGAAAATGCGCTTCAGATATTACCTGAAATTCAACGATCGGTCGTAATGCTTAGAGATTATGAAGGGTACAATTATCAAGAAATTGGAGAGATAGTAAACCTTACTGAATCACAAGTCAAAGTGTACATTTTTAGAGGTCGAAAAGCACTGCAGCAGTATTTAAAAAGTATTGAAACGGTTTTAGAATGAGCAAAATAAACCGACATAACTACGAGGGGTTTTACCTAGATTATATCGAGGCAAATCTGAATGCTGAAGATACTGCTGAATTATTGTTGTTTCTAGAAAATCATGCTGATTTAAAAGATGAATTAGAGGGTTTCGAAATGATCACATTAGACGCCAATGAAAAAGTTAACATTGACTTTTCTGATTTAAAAAAGGAGATAACACCATTAAATGCAGAAGAGTTCATTATTGGTTCAATTGAGAGTCAATTAACTGAAGACGATGAAAAAGAATTAGCTCTTGTTGTTTCTAAAAATGAGAGTCTTAAAAAATTAGCAACTCGATACTCCAATACTATTCTTGCGAAATCTATAATCGAGTTTCCTGAAAAATCCAAGCTTAAAAAGAAAGCAGGAATACTTGTTTTCATGTCGCCGTTGCGAAGAGTTGCTGCTGTTGGCCTGCTACTAATTGCACTAATTCCGTTTTTTACTCAAGAAACTGAGGTTGAGTTGGCTGATAATAAAAGCCCCACTAGTAATGCAATGGTCGATAGTTCTCTAACTTCCAAAAAAAATAGTTTTCCTTCAGAATCATTTATTGAAAAGTCTTTTACTGAAGTGAAAGTAGCGCCAAAACTTATTGCTGTTAAAGTTAGGCCTGCTTTATTAACTGCAACTAAAAATAAAATCGCAATTACCAATCATGAGTCGCTGGAAAAAAAGGAAAGTCAACCAAGCCTTCAAATAGAATCATTAAAACCAAAAAAGTTTGAGCAGTTCTTAATCACTAAATCGAAATATGCCTTAGCAGTAAATAAAGTTGAAATACCTATACCTTCTGAACCAAAAGAATTGCTTGCAAAAGCCGAAACAGAACCTCAAACTTTAGGAGAATGGATGAATCAAAACATTCGCAAAAAAATATTTAAAAACCCCGAAGCTAAGGATGATAAAATTCAAGGAAATGAACTGCTAGCCAGCGCAACAACAATGCTTCAACAAAAAACAAACGCAAACATAGCATTCACTCACAGATCAAGCGCATCAAGCACTTCCTACAGCTTTACGCTGGGAAAATTTAGCTTTTCGAAGACAAAAAACAACTAAGCTGTAACTATCTGTTAAGTCGGCCGTCTTACGACAAATCACTACAAATAAGACATTTTAAAGATTAGAATTATGAAATCAATTACAATATTAATAGGACTATTATTTTGCACTGCAGGAGTTTTTGCTCAAAAAGACAGTTTAAAAGAAAAGGAGCGAGATACTACTAAAATCAAAATTGGAAATTCAACAGTTATTATCCTGAATAATGATGATTCAGATGACTACGATTTCGATTTTAGCTCAAAAGATTCTAGCAAAACATGTAAAGATGATAACGACGATAACGGGATGGGATTAGCCTTTGACTTTGGAATGGCGGGATATATGACTCCGGCAAATTCTATTGCATTACCTGCAAATCAAAATTTAATGGAACTCAACTCTGCTCGCTCAAACACATTTGGATTTACCTTTATGTTTAAAGAAGCACGATTAGCAAAAGAGCGTTTGTATGTGCGTTCAGGGCTTGGAATAAATTGGACCAACTATCATTTCAAGAACAACATAAATATTTCTACTTCGAACGATTCAACGGCATTCACAACAGATAGCATTAGAAGTTTTGATAAATACAAACTAAGAGCGACATATCTACAGGTTCCTTTACTAATTGGAATGCGACTGGGCGATTTAGACCACCCGTTTGGGCTTCAATTTGGGGTAGTCGGAAGCTATAAAATAGGTTCTGCCATCAAACAGAAATACACTTTAGGAGAGAGTAAGTTAAAAGACAAAGTGAAAGACGACTACAACCTAAGCCCATTCAAGTTTGAAGCACTAGCAAGAGTTTCCATTGATAACTTTGGTTTCTACGCCAAATATTCTTTGACCGAATTGTTTGAGTCAGGAAGAGCTCCTGAACTTTATCCTTTTTCAATCGGCATTACGATTGGTGGATTTTAAAATGAAATGAAACAAAAACGGGACCTTTAAGTCCCGTTTTTTGTTCTTCTATTTTATCATTTTAAGCATTCCAATTTCGCGTTCAGTCAAATGGCGAAACTTTCCTCTTAGTATACTTTTCTTTGTTAAGCCTGCAAAACTTACACGATCTAGTTTTGTAACCTTGTAATCCAGTGCTTCAAACATTCTTCTTACAATTCGGTTTTTTCCAGAATGCAATTCAACCCCAACTTCTTTTTTACTCTCACCATCACCAACATAAGCAATAGAATCAAATTTTGCTAAGCCATCTTCAAGTTCAACACCATCTTCAGCCAATTTCTTCATTTCTGACTTGCTCAAAGGCTTATCTGTATGAACATGATAAATTTTTCTTACGCCATGGGAAGGATGAGTAAGCTTCTTAGCCAAATCACCATCATTGGTCAATAGCAACAAACCTGTTGTGTTCTTATCTAATCTTCCTACTGGATAAATTCGTTCTGAAATGTGATTGTTCACCAACTCCATTACCGTTCTTCGTCCTTGAGGGTCCTCAACTGTGGTAATAAAATCTTTTGGTTTGTTTAGCAAAATATAAATGTAACGCTCAAAAACAAGTTTTTCTCCTGCATAACGAACCTCATCACCCGGCATTACTTTGGTTCCAAGTTGCGTGATCACTTCACCATTAATGGCGATCATACCTTCCGAAATCAGCTTATCAGCTTCTCTTCTGCTGCAAATGCCACTAGAAGCGATGTACTTATTCAAACGTGTTTCATGAACTTCAGATACAGCATGCTTTTTAGATGTTGGAGCATGTCTTCCTTCAGAAGGCATTCCTTTTAATCTTGGTCTGCGAATCCGTTCTTCTCCAGTTGCTTCATCCTTAAATCTTGGCTTTGAGGCAAATGAACGTTCTTCTTTTCTGTCGCCTATTTTAGGGCCTCGATCAAATTTCTTTTTTTCAAAAGGTTTCTTTTCGAATTTCTTAAATGGTCTCTTTTCTTTTTCTTTTTCTTCCTCTGTTGCAGCGTCTCTTCTTGATGTACGCTTAGAATTTGGATTACTTATTGGCTTTTTGTCGTCAGTACTTCTACCAATACCGCTAGATGCTCGTCGACTTATCTTACCAGAACCTTTTAATCCGCTTCGTTTTCCCCCACGTTTTTCCATGTTGCAAAAGTAGTATGAGTTATTAGATGGCGCGTTTTAAGTTCTATTAGTTAAAAGTTTTCCACTTTACTGCTAGTAACACCAAGAATCACCATTTTTTTATTGTTCTTTTTTACCATTTTAAACCCTATAAAACAAGGCTTTAATCCCACGAAAACTGCTATTTTTGCAGCCTTTTTTAAAGTAAAAACACACTCCAAATAATGGATTTTATAACGAACATTGTTGCTAAGTTTTTTGGTAACAAATCCGAAAAAGATATAGAGGAAATCACACCAATCGTTGAAGAAACCAACGCTGCCTATTCTAAACTCTCATCTATAAGCAACGATGAGTTGCGTGCAAAGACTCATGAACTAAGAGCAAGAATTCACGCGCACTATGAAACTGAGCAAAAAGAAGTAGACGATTTAAAAACTAAAACGCAAGACGACGACTCCCTTTCTATAGAGGATAAAGAAGCTGCATATGTTCGAATTGATGAGTTGGATAAAGTAATTCTAGAAAAAGTAGAAGAAATTTTATTGGAGATTTTACCTGAATCATTTGCCGTTGTAAAAGAAACTGCACGACGTTTTACAGAAAACGAAAGTCTTGAAGTTACTGCTTCGGATAATGACAAAAGACTAGCAACTACTAAACCTCATATTGTTATTAATGGCGATAAGGCCAATTGGAAAAACAGTTGGGATGCCGCAGGAACAGCTATTCTTTGGAACATGATTCACTATGATGTTCAAATTATTGGTGGAATGGTTTTACATCAAGGTAAGATTGCTGAAATGGCTACTGGAGAAGGTAAAACCCTTGTGGCTACCTTGCCCGTATTCTTAAATGCACTTACAGGTCGTGGAGTGCACTTGGTAACTGTGAATGATTACCTAGCTAAACGTGATTCTGAATGGAATGCTCCTATATTTGAATTCCACGGATTAACTACCGATTGTATTGACAAACACCAACCCAATTCTGAAGAACGAAGACAAGCTTATTTATCAGACATTACTTACGGAACCAATAACGAGTTTGGCTTTGATTATTTGAGAGATAACATGGCTACTGCAGTTGAGGATTTGGTTCAACGAAAACCACATTATGCAATTGTTGATGAAGTCGATTCTGTATTGATTGATGATGCCAGAACACCCTTAATTATCTCTGGTCCTACTCCGAAAGGAGATGAACATGAATTCATGGAGCTAAAGCCACGAATTGAAGTTTTGGTGAATCACCAGAAGAAATTGTTGAATGCATTACTTGCTGAAGCAAAGAAAAAATTGGCTGATGGAGTCGATAAAAAAACTCGAGAAGATGGCGGATTGGCGCTTTACCGAGCGTTTCGATCTATGCCAAAAAACAAGGCATTAATTAAGTTCTTAAGTGAGCCAGGAATCCGAGCGCAATTAACAAAGACAGAAGGAATATACATTGCCGATCAAGGTAAAGAAATGCCTTTTGTTGATTCAGAATTGTTTTTTGTAATTGACGAAAAACAGAATTCTGTTGAAATGTCTGACAAAGGAATTGAGTTGGTTACTGGTGAATCAGAAGACCCTCACTTCTTTATTATGCCTGATATAGGTTTCGAAATTGATAAAGTCGAAAAATCAGACCTTTCTGATGAAGAAAAACTATCTACTAAGGATTCTATTATAAGCGATTACTCTGCTAAAAGTCAGCGTATTCATACTGTAAATCAATTACTTAAGGCTTACGCCATGTTTGAGAAAGACGTGGAATATGTAGTAATGGAAAACCAGGTTAAGATTGTTGATGAACAAACCGGCCGTATCATGGACGGACGTCGATACTCTGATGGACTGCACCAAGCTATTGAAGCAAAAGAGAATGTGAAAATTGAAGCAGCAACTCAAACTTATGCTACAGTAACTCTTCAGAATTATTTTAGAATGTACCACAAGTTAGCAGGAATGACGGGTACAGCAGAAACTGAAGCGGGTGAATTTCACGAGATTTATAAATTGGACGTTGTGGTTATTCCAACTAATCGCCCAATTACTAGAGACGACAGGCAAGATTTTGTTTACAAAACAGTCCGAGAAAAATTTAATGCTGTAATTGACGAAGCTGAGAAATTGGTGAAAGAAGGAAGACCCGTTTTGGTTGGTACTACTTCTGTTGAGATTTCAGAATTGTTGAGTAGAATGTTGCAACGAAAAAACATCAAGCATCAAGTATTAAATGCTAAGTTGCACCAAAAAGAAGCCGACGTTGTTGCGGCAGCTGGTAAAGGTGGAACGGTAACGATTGCAACCAACATGGCTGGTCGTGGAACAGATATTAAACTGTCTGAAGAAGTAAAAGCTGCCGGTGGTTTAGCAATTATTGGTACAGAGCGTCACGAATCTCGTCGCGTTGACAGACAGTTGCGTGGTCGTGCTGGACGTCAAGGAGATCCGGGTTCTTCTCAATTCTTTGTTTCGTTAGAAGATAACTTGATGCGTATGTTCGGTTCGGACAGAGTTGCAAAACTTATGGATAGAATGGGCCTTGAAGAAGGTGAAGTTATTCAGCACAGCATGATTTCAAAATCGATTGAAAGAGCGCAGAAAAAAGTAGAAGAAAATAACTTTGGTGTGCGTAAACGATTGTTGGAATATGATGATGTAATGAACTCCCAACGTGAGGTTATTTACACTAGAAGAAAGCATGCTCTTTACGGAGAAAGAATTCAAGTAGACGTATCCAACATGATGAATGACGTGGCTTACGACATGGCTTACGCATATTCAGATATTAAGGATTACGAAAGCTTTAAACTGGAATTAGTCAAGGTTTTCGGAATCGAATCACCATTTAGCGAACAAGAATTTTTGGCAACTGATCCTGAGCAATTGGGAGAAAAATTATTTGCTGAAGTTCGATCTCATTACGAAGAAAAATCGAAATTAATCGCTCGAAGTGCATATCCAGTTATCAAAGGAATTGCAGATGAAAAAGAAAATACCTTTAAGCGTGTTGTAATCCCATTTACTGATAAACGCAAGTCTATTCAAGTTACTGCAGACATTGAACGCGGAGTTAGAACCGAAGGTGTTGAGGCAGTAAGAGCACTTGAGAAAGGTGTGATTTTAGCCATGATTGACCAACATTGGAAAGAACATTTGAGAGAAATGGATGATCTTAGACAGTCGGTACAATCGGCTGTTTACGAGCAAAAAGATCCTTTGTTGATTTACAAATTCGAATCGTTTGAATTGTTCAAAAAAGTATTGGCTAAAGTGAACAATGAGGTTACTTCTTTCTTAGCAAAAGCCTCTTTACCAGATGACAATAGCGCCGTAAGACAAGGAGAAGCACCAAGAGCTCAGGCTCCAAAAGTACAAACCGGAAGAGGTTCTGTTCCGAGTGCACCTGAGCAATTGCCTACTGAAAAGAATTACAATGATCCTTCGGCTCAGCAAGAAAAAAGAGAGCCTGTTCGTGTAGAAAAGAAAATAAACCGAAACGAAAAGATTGATATTCAGCACGTAATGTCGGGTGAGAAAAAGAATTTGAAGTACAAACAAGCTGAGCCATTACTTGGAACTGGCGAGTGGGTAGTTGTGCAGCAACAGGTTTAGTCTTGAGGTGAAGTTCAGGTATTAACCTCAATTTTCTACCCATCGTCATTCCGTAAGATTAGTTGAACAGATTTTGGTACAAAATCTTTGAGAAGCTTCTGTACGGAATCTCTGACTCCCAAATTTGTACTTGCGCATTAGGCGATTAGGTTTCGTTAATTAATTCGACTTTAGATTCCTCCCGATATTTATCGGGAGCAAAGGGAATGACTGGTAGTTTTATTTGAACTAAGAATAAAACATATGGCAATACCTCCAATTAATAACGTCATTCATACGCAAGTGGGAATCTGAATAACGCGTTGTAACATATTCGTTAGTTAACTGAACTTTAGATTCCCTTTTGCAAGGGAATGACGGATAGTTTTATTTGAATTAAGAATAAAGCGTATAGCAATAAGCCCAATTAATAACGTCATTCCCACGCAGGTGGGAATCTGAATAACGCGTTGTAACATATTCGTTAGTTAACTGAACTTTAGATTCCCTTATGCAAGGGAATGACGAGTAGTTTTGACTATTGCAATTAATATTACTAGACGTACAAGCTCCAATTACATGCGTCATTCCGTAAGATTAGTTGAACAGATTTTGGTACAAAATCGTTGAGAAACTTCTTTACGGAATCTCCGACTCCCTACTTTGTTAATACGCAGTAGGCGAATAAGTTTTCGTTAATCAATATGATTGTAGATTCCCACCTTCGTGGGAATGACGAGTAGCAACGAGTGACGGGTAGTTTTGAATGACGAGCAGTGTTGTTCTTTACTGTTGCAAAACCATTTTCTGCCTAGTAATTTCGCCTGCTTTATCCACTACCTCCACAAAAAATAACCCAGACAATTGACGTTCTAAATCAACCTCCAGTTCATTAGATGCCGAATCTGCTATTCGTTGCTCAAAAACCAGTTTACCTTGCACATCAAACACTCGAACCGCAATTAAACCAGCAGGATTTGCAACTAGAAACCTACCCTTATTTGGATTAGGCGATAAAACCAGTTGGTTTTTAGTAGATGATTCTTCAAGGCCAACTTGGGTGTAATCGCAGGCAACACTTTTATCGTGTCTATACAATCCGGTACTATCATCTTCATAGCACCGCAAATCTGGAATTCCATCATGACCAATTTGTGTTGAAGGCCAGGGAAAAATAAATTCCGTACATCCAATATTTTCATAAATATTGTAGTAGTACGGTTTATGCGTATCCAAATCATTAGTATCCCCTTCAATTATGCGCATTACTTGGACCTGAATATTGCGATTGTTTATCATTATTAAGTAAACAGAATCAACTAGGAAATAAACATCAGATATGAAATTACCATTATAATCATCATAGCTAGACTTCCACGCATCTCCTTTTTTAGCCGAAAAATCATACAGCACTTGAAACTCATTTTTACTAATTGACCAATATAGCACCTTGCTGCTATCGCTACAAAGCATGTTTTTATAAGGTAAGAAGCCATCTGCTATATGACCCGTAGGAATTAAAATTACACATGATTTTCCATCGAAAATAGTATCCCTTACAGTTCTTAACGCAAGGAGTCTATTTGTTTTACTGCCTGAGTCCCATGTTCGATAATGCCAAGTAGCATTGTTTGCACCAAATTCTTGAGCGGTAACTGTACCCTCTGAAAAGAGTAGCATCACAAAAATGAAATAAAATACTCTACTCATAGATTATCAGTTTTTCTTTTGCAACCAACCCCTTGTCTTCATAAATTGAAGCCTGATAAACTCCTGACATTAAGCCAGATAAGTCTAAGACCTGATTTACCTCATATTTAGTTAATAGTACTACTTGACCCCGTAAGTTGGTAATACTAACCTTGTATTCAACATTTGCTTCAAGCCCATCTAATTGCGCTTTACCATCAATTACTGGGTTGGGGTAAATAACCACGGTTTGTATTGGTTTCGACTCTTCAACAGAAACACCAAGCCCATACACCAACGTCTTTTCGCAATTGTTATTTACACAACCGTTGCTATCCACTTTTAAAAGCCATACATCTTGGTAGCGACTACTATCGGGGGTTACATCGCCTACCATCAAAACTCCACCATCGTCTGTAGCAACCATATCCCACAAGTAGTTTACACCTTCAATGTCTTCGTATGCATATTGATGCATCCAAATAGTATCGCCTTGAGGTGTTAATTTAGTGAGGGTATGATGGATACCTTCTTGGGGTTTTCGTCGCCCAAGTGCGTAAATATTACCCCTTTTGGTTTCAATTAAAGAAGCGTAATAGTTACTTTCACCTACTTCGTCATGCAATTTACGCCAAAGGATATTTCCGCGTGTATCAATTTTAAATAGTTGCTTTCTAGTGGTATACAACCCTGGTGAATGTTTGCTTATTAAGGTGTCTGATCCAAAGGCCAAATTTCCATCACTAAGCAAAGTAAGTGTTGCTCCCAATCCATTATTAGATGTATAAGCCTTACTCCAAAGCGTTTTCATATTAGAATCCATTTCAGCAACAAAAGGGTCACCAGTTGAGCCATAATTTTTGTATCCCCCACCGTAATACTTGCCATTTGGATGTTTGATGATAGAATAAATTGCAATGTTGCCCATAGATGAGATGGAGTGGCTTGAAACCTCATTTCCATACTTATCCACTCTAAGAATAAGTGGATTGCTACCGGTAGCATTTATTGTTTCATCGCCAATCAAAAACAAGCCAGAGTCTGGAGTTTCTATAAGTGTGCCTGCCGATACATGTTTAGCAGAATCTAAAAACTGTTTGGTCCATAAGGTGTCTCCTAACTCATTAAACATAGTCAGCGCCGTCCATGTGGTAAAGTCTTTTTTTATGGTATCGTATTGTTGAAGGGTTCCATAATAGGCAATGGTATTGTTTCTAAGCAATAGGCCGCGACCGTAGCGAACAATTGCATTTTCTCCGTAACAGAAGGTGTTTTTCTGTAATACATTTCCTTTGTTATCCAAAGCCATTGTTCCCAAACAATACGTTTTTAAGGATTGGTCTTTATCGCCATAAGTAGCCAAAAAACCCTTGCTAGTTTTTACGACCGTAGTGCCGAACTCCGAAGATCCTGGCAAACCTTCAACTTTAGAAAAGGTATTTTGTGCATTACCAATCAGGACAATACAAAATGAAAATAATATGGTTAGGTTTTTAATCATTGATGTTCATACATAATCATTCAAATATACCATCCTGAATTTAAGAGGTTGGTTTTTAGATAATAATCTAGGTTTGTAATCTTAATTAAAAACAAAACCCAAGATTCTCCGTGCTCAAAAACTACTTTACAAAAGGATTAATCGAAGCCGGCTGCGATGAAGCTGGCAGAGGCTGTCTGGCAGGCCCCGTGACAGCAGCGGCAGTCATTCTTCCAAAGAATTTCAAACACAAACTGCTTAACGATTCCAAACAAGTAACGGAATCAAACCGGAATGAATTACGGCTTATAATTGAGGAAAAAGCATTGGCTTTTGGCGTTGCTTTTTTGGATCATGAAAAAATTGACGAAATCAATATTCTGCAAGCTTCCATTTTGGCTATGCACCATGCTTTGGACAAATTAGACATTACGCCAGAGCACATTATTGTGGACGGAAATCGATTTAAACCCTACAAATTTATTCCGCATACCACGGTTGTAAAAGGAGATGCTAAGTTCCTAAGCATTGCAGCTGCATCCATTCTAGCGAAAACCTATCGAGACGAATACCTAGAAAAAATTGACGCTGAATTTCCAATGTACAATTGGAAACAGAATAAAGGATACCCAACAAAACAACATAGAAATGGGATTCGTGAATTTGGCCCGAGTAAATACCATAGAATGACCTTTCGATTATTGCCAGAAGTGGAGAAAGATTGAGTTAAAGTGAAAATAAGTCCAATTAGCAATAGAGACGACGGTATTTCTTTCAATATGAGTTAGAGAAACTAAACAAATTAATAACCATGAAGAGATGCTGAAACCTGCCCGAAAGTTCAGGCCTGTCCGAATTCAGGCGGGCAGGTAAATTCAGCATGACTGAACATTTGGGTCTTTACAAATTAATATCCTATACATTCTCTATCAAACGTCCATGTTTAATAACTCATTGAAGAAGTTCAGATAATCCTACTGCCGAATTCTATTTTTACGCTGAATTCTTGTATTCTATGATTCGAAAAATCCTGCTTTTCCTTCTCCTTGTCGTCTTTGGGGGATTGGTGTTCTTTATGTACACTCGGTTCAACGAAAACAAAAGAACCACCGAAGACTACTTTGCTGCTGTACCTTACCAAGCAGCAATGATTTACGATATTAAAAATCCTAAACAGTTTTTTCAAGCGATCTCCACCACCAACCTTATTTATGACGAATTCAAACAAATTGGTTGGACAAAAAACATTGATGTTCAGCTCAAGAAACTGGACAGCTTAATATCTAACGATAAATTTTTTGACCTTCGTTGGGAAAAAACGAGACTAGTAGCGTCTCTTGTTCCAACAGGAACAGATAAGCACTCCTGGCTTTTTTCAGTCCTTATTCCCAATAAAGTCTCTACCAAAGCACTAAAAAAGAAGGTGAATAATACATTCGGGCAAGGTGCTTTGAAGAAAGAAGAGCAATATGATGGTGCGAATATTCTAACCTACCTATCCAAAGAAAATGAAACTTGGTTTGTAAGCTTTTACGAAGACTACTTCTTGATTTCAGAAGCACAAATGGGAATTGAAGATGCGGTGCGTCAAATCAATAGCAATATTAGCTTGAAAGTTGATGACGCTGGATTTAAGAAAGTATACGCCACTGCTGGACAATCCAAAGACATAAATCTATACATCAATCAAAAATATTTTTCTCAATTCCTAAGTAAGTACTTTGAGAAAAACGGTAAAAAAGCATTCACTCGATTAGAGACTTTTGCTGGTTGGACAGAGCTGGATATTATTGCAAAATCTAACGGGATATTATTGAATGGATACAGCCATGCAATTGATTCCATGGGTGGCTTTCTAACTGTTTTTGACGATCAGGCTTCCCAAAATATTGATGTCTTGGATATTCTTCCTGCCTCAACTTCATTCTTATTGCATTATGGAATCAGTGACTATAAATCCTATGACGCGGCCTATCAAAACTACCTGCTGGTCCGCAATAAACTCAGCTCAAGAAATCAAGCTCTAGAAACTTTAAAATCTGCGGGAGTTAACATCAACGAATTACTGGAAAAGCATATGGTAGGAGAAGTTGCCATGTGTATTTCTGAGGTTCAAACCGAAATAAAAGGTCAAGGCATTGGTGCAATTCAGTCTAAAACTTTTGGGCTGATTCGAATCATAAACAAAACAGTATTTTCAGAAAGTATGCGCCCATTATTAGGTACAGACGGAGAAGCGGATTCTCTAACTACTTACCGTGATGTTGAAATATTCGCCATGCGATACCCCGAATTTATGCGGCAGGCGTTTGGGCAACCCTTTGAGGCAGTTGCATGTAACTATTTGATGTTCGCAAACAACTACGTGGTATTCGGTGACCAACTTGCTGCAATGCGCGATTTTATAAATAATTGGAAGGGGAACAAAACGCTATCGAATGATGAACATTTTGATGGTTTTAGAGAAAACCTTTCTGACCAATCTAATATTACGATGTACAGCAATATTGCTCGAAGCCCTAATTTGCTGCATTATTTCTTAAAAGGAAAATATGCCGATTCGGTAAAAAACAACCTTGACTTTTTCAGAAAGTTTGGCGGTGCTTCTTTGCAAATCGAAAAAGGAAAGAACAACCTATACTACAACAGCATATACCTGAAACATAATCCAAGCTACAAGAAAATTTCAAGTAGTTTATGGGAGGTTCCTTTAGACACTGTTTTGGCTAGTATTCCGTCGCCATTTACGAATCACTATACCAAGGCAAAAGATATTCTAGTGCAAGATGCAAAGGGGAAAATCTACCTAATATCTAATACTGGCAGAGTGCTTTGGTCAAGAGCAATTGGATCGCCTATTATGGGTAAGGTGCATGAGGTAGATCGGTACAAAAACGAAAAATACCAGCTGCTCTTTAATACGAAGGATAAAATTTACATGCTTGATCGTAACGGTAAAAATGTCGAGGGATACCCGGTAAAATTAAAAAATGAAATTTGCCAACCGCTTTCCCTTTTAGATTACGACAACAATAGAAAGTATCGAATTTTCGTACCTCAATCAAATGGCTCAATTCAATGCTTAGACATTGCCGGGAAATTTGTAAAAGGGTGGAAGTTCAAAAAAAGCAAACCACTTATTAAGCCGCTCATTTATGCTCGTTTAAACAAAAAAGACTACTTGATCGGATTGCAAAATAATGGCGCTTTAAAAATTGTAAACCGCAAAGGTGAAACTCGATTAAAGTTGAAGCGGAAATTAGAAACGTTTCCGAATTCTAGTTTTAGTATAGAAAAAGGAAAAGACCTTTCTAGTACCTACCTAATTTGCTCTGATAGCAATGGGGTAGTTTATCGTTTAAGCTTAAAAGATAAACTGGAAACAGCTCAAATAAAGCAGACAGAAGGTCTTGATGCATTTGACCTGCTGGACATAAACTTTGATGGCAAGCTCGACTATTGCTTTACCGATAAAAACTCGCTAAAAGTTTACAATTCCGAGTTTAAATTGATCTGGGAATATAAAACTAAAGGCAATATTACCCCCTCTTTAAAAGTGTACCAAGAAAAATCGGAACAGAAAGGGTTCATCAGCTTTTCGGATATAAATAATGCAGCCTATATTTTTGACGAAAACCAGAACCAAAGCGAAGGGAGTCCTTTTTACGGACTAGGAGCAGCACTTATTTCAGATGTTAATATTGACGGGCGTTTCGAGTTAATTATTGGCAGTAAAGAAGGCTCTGTTTATTGTTATATTCTAAATTAACACAGACAATCTGCGCACGTTAGAATCACTGTAAATGATTACAGTGTTGTTAGTTTGCATTGTTTAAATTTGTGAAAACGAGTTAAATGAAATTATTTAAATCGGTACTTACCCTATCGCTCCTTATAGTTCTTACGAACGCCTGCATAAACAAGGATCACTTCAATTTTGACAACATAAATGATTCTTCCTGGAATCCTAAGCTTGCTATTCCGTTATTAAAGGCCAACGTTGGTGTCTATAACCTTTTTGGAGCAACAGATAGTAATGCTGTTCATATTGATGAATCGAGTAAGGTTGTGAGCCTGTTTTACCAAGGCAAAACAGTTAGTTTGAAAATGGACGATCTTATTAATCTACAGGACATTTCAACTCCTGACGCTTTAGTAGGTTACAGCACACCAAGTCCTATAGGAATACCATTAGACACTTCATTGAATAAAATTGAATCAATCAATTTGTCAACAGGTCAAATGACAATTAAAACAACTACACAGGGAATTGCAGACCAGTTAACTTTTACCTTTTTAGATATTAAGGATAAAAATGATCAGGACTTGACAATCCAAGTAATGGAAGGACAAACAGAAACTTCTACATTGATTGATCATTCGATTATTCCTGATAATGGAACTATTCGCTTCTCAATTTCTAGTGCTTCAACAGGAACTTGTAATGCCCAAATTTCAATGACGGGGCTAGATTTTAAAAGTGTAACGGGTGACTTTGATATTGGAACTCAACGACTTCCTGCAGACTCCTTTGAGCTTTATCTTTTTCAAAATATTGCAGCTAAAGGCAGTATCTCCGTTAACAATCCTATTCTTTCTATCAAAGCAAAAAACAGCATTGGCATTGCTTTAGAACCACTATTTGATAGGGTTGAAGCAAGGAACCCCGCTTCTAAAGACGCTACCAAATTACTTATAAGACGTGGATCCAACGTTAACGATATTGAAGCAGGAACAAGAACAGGTGGAACAGTTGAAAGTGAAATCAGATTGGACAACTCCAATTCTAACCTGCGTGATTTCATTAGCTTAAGCCCTAAGTTTTTAAATTACGAACTTGGATTCAAAGCCGCAAATAGCTCTTCTGGGTCTCAAACAATTTTCAAAAACTCGAGTTGCGAATTAGAAATGAATATTGAATTACCTCTAGAAGGAAGCGTTTCTGCTTTTGAAGTTTTAGACACAATTGAAATGCAGATAACGAATGACCTAACATTGATTAAAGAGTTTTTAATAAAAACATATACTAACAATGGCTTTCCGTTGGATACCAAAATCACCATTCTCTTAATGGATGAAAATCGTCAATTGATGCGAAAAGAGGATGGCTCTGTAATGATTCTTCTGGATAAGGTTTTTACTGCTGCAGCACCAGTTGATGAAAATGGTCTTGTTACAGAAAGTGTGGTAATAAGTTCCGATCATAAATTATTAGATTCAGAAGTTCTTGCAAGCTTACCATTGGCAAAGTTTGGTCAAATGAGGGCTTCAATGAAAACCACCGGTGGTGGAAATACTGTTGTGAAAATTCGATCTGATTATAATCTAGAAGTGAAAGTAGGAGTGAAAATTACTGGAAACGTTAATCTAACTGAGAAAAAATGAGAAAATTAGCTGGCGTTGTAATCCTTTTTTTATCATTCATTTTAAATGGAACTGCGCAACAAGATCTTACGTTATACGAATTAAGAGCTGCTCCTCAATCGCACGCCTTAAACCCCTCAAAAATCCCGTTGTGTAAAGGCTACCTATTACTTCCAGGAATTAGTGGTGCCTACACTTCAATTAATAGTGAAGGTTTTACCTATGCAGATGCTTTTAAGCTAAATGATGATGGAACAATTGATATAAAACTCAATGACGCCATTGACAAAATGAAAGACTTAAACAATATCAGTTTTGACTTTAAAGTACCTGTTCTAGGACTTGGATTTAGAATGGGAGCTGGTTTTGCATCGTTCGGAATAGAAAGTAAAGGGTCCAGCCGCTTTACCATTCCAAAAACTTTAGCAGAGTTTATCTGGTTAGGTAACGCTGATGAAAAATTTCTTGGTAAACGCGCAAACTTTGACGGCTTGGGGGTTGATTTTATGCAATACACTGAATTCGCTTTAGGTTTTGCTCGTGATTTTGATGAAAAATGGACCTTTGGAATTAAAGCCAAATACCTAAGTGGCAATGCTTTCTTACGCACTACCGAAAGTAGCCTTGGTATTACTACAGATGCAGAAAACTATGCTATCTCATTAGATGGGCAAATGCAAATTCAAGCAGCTGGAGTCGCAGGATTAGTTGTTGATTCTTTATTGAATTTTAATGGATTTAATTTCGGGAATATTAATGATCAATTAATAACTGCTGGAACCGGCAATCATGGTGGAGCGATTGACTTGGGCGCCACATTTAGGCTAAATGAAAAGATATCGTTTAATGCTTCTGTACTAGACTTAGGATTAATCAATTGGGCTGCTTCTGCTGTCACTAAGACATCCAAACCTATTAGTTATGTTTACGACGGAATATCCGTAACAGACCTATCTAGTGGCGCCGGTGCAGAAAATATTGTAGGAACTCTGGATACTCTGTTTAAAAGTATTCAGTTCGATGACAAACAAGAGTCCTTCACTACAACCTTGCCTGTAAAAATCTATGCAGGTGGTAATTATCGAATTCTTCCAAAAACGGATTTATCCGTAATTACCTATAACGAACTATACAATGGTCGTTTTAAAACCTCTGTGCGTTTTGGGGCCACTCAACGAATCAGGAATTTCTTAATGGCAACGATTAACTATTCAGTTTACGGAAATAGCGCCGCCAACCTTGGGGCTGGCTTCACCTTAAATGCAGGACCCGTGCAATTGTACACAGTTACAGATAATGTTTTGGCCTTTATGTTACCAGAAAAAAGCAAAAACTTTCATCTACGATTTGGAATAAACCTCACGTTTGGAAACAACTTTAGTCAGAACTAAAAATGAAAAAATATTTACTTTCAATTTTCAAACTGATAACTTTTTGTTCAGTTGTTTTTTTGTTTTCTATCGAAGCACAAGCTCAATCAAAATGTGATAAAAAAGGAGCGCTGGTTGTAGAGAAAAACGAACAAGATTTCAAAAAAGGAGATTATTTAACCGCCGAAATGAGAGCAAGTCGTTTGCTTAAAAAAATGAGGAAAAACGGCCAGATGTCTAATCAATATTATACTTACGTTTCGCTCCTAAACACGCGTAACATTGAAGGTTTAGGACAATTAATGGCAGTAAGAGATAGTTTAGAAAATGGCATTTTCTATTTCAACATGTTCATTCGCTCAGATAGCTCCCTCTATACTCCGTGCTTACTTGCAATAAGTGAGGCATATTTAGAAAATGGGAATTATGTAAAATCTGAACAATATCTTAAGCGCGTTGAAGGACAAGTCACTGAACGATTAAAAAATGCAACTGCTTTAAACATTCCAGATTCATTGGAAAAAAGGGCGCGCAAGAAACGCGCATTTTATGTATCTGACCCGATGAACAATTCGGATTCGGTGTTATACAACTATGTCCGAAAAATAAAATTGAGAATTGAAATGCAACGTGGCTTCTTCAACGAAGCAGAAGGTGATATTGAAGATTTAATAGTATACCAAACCAAAATATCACAACGTACATTTCTTAATGCTGATACCAGTGCGAAAAAGCCCACGGTTAAAATCAAAAAAAGAGAATACAAAAAAAGACAAGTATCCTTAGCAGATCTATACGTTACTAAAGCTGATTTCTATCGACTTTCGGGGAACTACCAAAAAGCAGCAACATTGTATTATGATAATGAGACTTCCTTTAAAAAATCAGTATCTAAAAAGAGCCTTCCTTATGTAAAGAATAATTACGGAAAAGCTGTTATGGCTGAAAGCGATGGGCGCCTTGAAAAACCTTATAAATATTACGAAGACATTAAAAGGCAAGTTATCAAAAGCGGTCAAATCTCTAACTATCACAAATTTTATAACGAGGTTGCCGAAAAAGAAATCGAATCCTATTTATCAGAAGACAAAGACAAAAAAGCCCGTGACCTATATTTAAAGTATAAGCTGGATAATCAGCATAAATATGGAACTAAAAGCGTTTATTTCCTTCGGGCAATTATGCTTGAAAACGAGTATTATTCGCGTAAATCAAGGTACAAAAAAGCGGTAAAAAGAGAAGATAAATTAAAAGAAGGAATTGAAAAGGTTATTCCTTATGACAATCTTGCCCATCTTCAATTCAATGATCACTTTTACAATTTCTATTCTAAAAACAACCGAATAGAAGAGGCGAGAATAGAGCGCGAAACCAACGAGTGGATTGCAGGGCTGAACATGAGTAAAAATGCTCCAAATTATTCGATAGAAAAATTAAAGCTTGCTGATTTCAACATTAAAAATCAAGACAAATTTGCTGAAGCCAAAGAAGTTTACGAGAAACACTTTGAAGGAGTTTTCAGAAAACAATTTCATTCACACCACCCAATCTATAGTGAGTTTCTTGAATCTTATAGTCTTCTTAAGACATATATTGATGAATATGATGAAGCTTATCGTTTAGCAGGCGAACGATTAAAAATAGCCAATGAAAAATACGGACCGGAGAGCGAGGATTATGCTACAGCATTAATTCAGCTTAGTGAAATAAATATTCTAAAAGGAGAGTATGACCAGGCAGAATCACAACTAGAAGCCGCATCAAAAATCATTAAAAGTGAGTCTAGTAAAAAGAGTAAAGCATATTATACATCGCTAAAAAACCTTGGAAATATTTACATGATTAACGGTAAGTATCAGGATGCGAAAAACACCTATAAAAAAGCATTTAAACTGCTTAAGAAATCTGGAGAAGGTGGAGATGTAGATATAAAATCATCTGAAGATATGGCGGAGCTATATATGACCACTGGTCGATACAAGGATGCAGAACATATTATCAAGCAATCTATCGAAGCAAACGAAAATAAGTTTGGCGAAGACCATTACAAACTAGTTAATCCGTTGAATTTATACGCACGATTGTATCTCATTTTAGGAGAGTACATTGAAGCTGAAAAAAGGACCAATAGAGCTATGGGAATTGCCGAAAAAAGCCTAGGAGATACTAGCGTAGCCTATATGGATAACCTTACTTTGCTAGGCGAGGTTTACATTGCAATGGGCAATTATGACGATGCGAAAAAAATCTATGAGGATGCGTTAGTTTTAATTCGTAAAAAATTCGGTGAAGAAAATATTCGTGAAGCTGCAATATTGAAGTCCTTAGCTGATGCGAATTTCAGATCTGCAAATGCAAATTTAGAAACCATCAACGGCTATCTGGATCAAGCTAAAGATATTGTTATAACTAGCTTTAGTGCATCTCACCCAGATTACGCTGAATTATTAGAGTATCAAGGAAAGGTATTTATGCTCTTTGAAAAGTATTCAGAAGCAGATTTGATGCTAAAAGATGCTCAGACAATTTGGATTAAGAAATTCGATAAAAATGACATCCATACAGCTCGTAATGAAATGCTGGTTGGAGATTTAAAGTATCTACAACAAAAATATAATGAGTCAGGTAAAAGCTATGAAAGTGCTGCTCAATCTTTCAAATCTTTATTTGATGACTTACATCCTGGTTACCTAGAAGCGAAAAGTAAGCAAGCAAAAAGCTATTATGCTGATGGAAAATTGATCAAAGCAAAATCAGTTTATGACGAAACCACAGAAAGTTATTTAGGTTATATCAGCGATTATTTCCCTGCGCTGTCTGAATCGGAAAAGGGAAAGTATTGGAATTCTATAAAACGTGATTTTGAGATTTACAATTCACTTGCATTAGCCACTTACGATAAAAACAACAAGGCCCTTCGTAATGTTTACAATTTCAAACTTTCTACAAAGGCAATTTTACAAAGCAGTTCTACCAAACTAAAATCTAGAATTGTAAACTCTGGTGATGGAGACCTTATTTACCGTTTTGATCAATACAATGAAAAGAAAGACATGCTAACCAAAGGCTTAGCAATGTCTCCTTCCGAACGAGAGGTAAACGGAATTGACATGACAAAATTGAGCAAAGAACTCAACACATTAGAAAAGGAACTTAGTGAAGAATCCGAGGATTTTGTAGGGGCTTTTGATGGTGAGCAATTCACGTGGAAGGATGTTAAGAAAAGCTTGAATGAAAACGAATATGCGATAGAAATTATTCGTTTCAGACATTTCGACAAACAATTCACCGACAGCGTTTTGTATGCTGCCCTAATTCTAAATAAAAAGTCAAAGGGACCCGAGCTAGTTTTACTGAACAATGGAACTAACCTTGAGAAAAAATTCTTTAAAGCTTATCGAAATAGCATCAAGTACAAAGTGAATAAAGACAAGTATAGCTACCCAAATTTCTGGAAAGCTATTGACGGAAAAATTGAAGATAACGCAAAGGTCTTTGTTTCAGCAGATGGTGTTTTTAATCAATTAAATATTGAAACGCTCAAAGACGAAGACGGTAAATATATCATTGAAAAAAATCAAATTTACAACCTAAGTAATACTAAAGACCTGGTTATTGCGCGGCGCGATGAATACAAGGAAACTTACGACAAATCGACTGCAATGCTCATGGGAAATCCGAGCTTTGCCGCGGCAGGAGCTAATATTGACATGAGTAACAAAGTCAGTTCTATTGAGGCATTACCTGGAGCTGAAGAAGAAATAAAACAAATAGGTAAATTGTTGAATGGTGATCAGTGGCAAACGCAGATAAAGGTGCAAGGCGAAGCAACTGAGCAGGCATTGAAAAAAATGAACAGTCCTAGAGTTTGTCATATTGCTACTCATGGTTTTTTCATGCAAGAATCTAAAGAAAACGATAAAAAAGATCAAATAACTGGAGACTTCGCAGACAATCCGTTACTTAGATCAGGTCTTTTATTTACTGGTGCGGGAGAATTGCTAGCCAACAATAATATTTACGATTTCAATAAAAAAGATGGAATTCTAACGGCTTATGAAGCTATGAATTTAAATCTTGATCATACAGAACTGGTAGTGTTAAGTGCCTGTGAAACGGGAGTTGGAGAGATTAAATCAGGAGAAGGTGTATATGGCTTGCAGCGTTCATTTATAGTTGCTGGAGCTAAAAATGTAATCATGACTCTATTTAAGGTAAATGATGAGGTGACGCAAGAACTAATGAATGACTTTTATAGTCAATGGTTAGAAACGGGTGATATGAGAACTGCTTTCCAAAATGCGAAAGTCAAAATAAAAAACAAATACCAAAAACCGGTTTACTGGGGCAGTTTTGTGCTAATAGGTATGTAATGGATAACAAAGCCACTGGTAATAAAGGGGAGGCTATTGCAAAGGAGCTTCTCATTTCAAAAGGTTACAAAATAAAAGCAACCAACTGGAGGCACTCGTACCTTGAGGTCGATATCATCTGTGAATCGGAAAAAGAAATAGTTTTTGTTGAAGTCAAAACACGTTCAAATGGATACTTCGGAGACCCCATTCAATCTGTATCCAACAAACAACAGAAAAATCTAATTGACGCAGCTGAAGCATACATTGACCAATTCGAAATTGATAAAGAATTTCGATTTGATATTATTGGGATTCTGAATGAAAATCAATTTCCAGAAATCAACCATTTAGAAGATGCTTTTGGACCTGAATTCTAGGCGTTCACAAGTTTAGCTGAACCCAAAATACAAATCGCTTGTTACTAACTTAGTATTAACTAAAATCTGCGAAATTTGCACCGTAATGGGAGATTTTGATCAATTTAAAAAATTAGACCCTGAGGACTTTTACAAGCACCCCGATGGCTTTATTATTTTTACTGAAAAGTATCACCTAAAACGTGGCTATTGTTGTAAAAATGGTTGTAAGCATTGCCCTTACGGATTTAATAAAAAACGAAAAGAAAACAAGAATGACGTTTAAAGAAGAAGTACTTCAAGGAATTCCAGCTATTTTACCTGAGCTAAAACCATTCGAACCGAACATTAACCATGCGCCAAAGCGAAAAGAAATTCTTAACGACAAAGAGAAAAAACTCGCGTTAAAAAACGCCTTGCGATACTTCCCTAATGATCAACACGCCATTCTACTTCCTGAATTTAAAAATGAACTCGAAACCTACGGTCGAATTTATATGTACCGTCTGCGTCCGAGCTATACGATTACAGCGCGTTCACTAGAAGAGTTTCCATACCAATCGAAACAAGCAGCAGGTATAATGCTGATGTTGAGTAATAACTTAGATTATGCCGTAGCTCAGCATCCACACGAATTGATTACTTATGGTGGTAATGGCGCTGTTTTCCAGAACTGGGCTCAGTACCTATTGACCATGCAATACCTAGCTCAAATGACCGATGAGCAAACATTAGCAATGTATTCTGGCCATCCAATGGGTTTGTTCCCATCGCACAAAGACGCGCCAAGAGTTGTAGTGACCAACGGAATGATGATTCCTAATTACTCAAAACCTGATGATTGGGAGAAGTTTAATGCTTTAGGCGTTACTCAATATGGCCAAATGACGGCAGGTTCATTTATGTATATAGGCCCTCAGGGAATTGTTCACGGAACAACTATTACGTTGCTAAATGCAGGCCGAAAAATCTCGAAAAATGGCGAGGGATTAGAAGGTAAAGTATTTCTTACTGCAGGACTAGGAGGCATGAGCGGTGCTCAACCGAAAGCAGGAAATATTGCTGGATGTATAACCATATGTGCAGAGGTAAACGAAAAAGCAACCCACACTAGACATTCGCAAGGATGGGTAGATGAAGTCATTAAAAACCTCGATGACCTTATGGCCAGAGTGCGGAGTGCCAAAGCAAATAAAGAAGTTGTTTCTATTGCTTACCAAGGCAATGTAGTTGAGATATGGGAGCGATTTGCAACTGAAGGCATTCTAATAGATCTAGGTAGTGACCAAACTTCATTGCACAACCCATGGGCTGGAGGATATTATCCAGTTGGATTAACTTTTGAAGAATCCAATGAAATGATGGCCAGTAACCCTGATAAATTTAAAGAACACGTCCAAGAATCACTTCAAAGGCACGTTGCTGCGGTAAACAAATGTGTAGCTAATGGAACTTATTTCTTCGATTACGGAAATGCATTCTTATTAGAATCTAGCAGAGCAAATGCCGATATACTGAAAGAAGATGGAGACTTTAAATATCCTTCTTATGTTCAAGACATAATGGGACCAATGTGTTTTGATTATGGATTTGGACCTTTCAGATGGGTTTGTTCAAGCAATGACCCAAAAGATTTGGCAACCACAGATAGAATTGCGGCAGAGGTTTTGACCGAAATAAAAGCGCACTCCCCTGCTGAAATTCAACAGCAAATGGATGACAATATTCGTTGGATAAAAGCTGCTGGAGAGAACAAAATGGTAGTGGGCTCTCAAGCAAGAATTCTTTACGCTGATGCCGAAGGGCGAATGAAAATTGCCGAAGCATTTAATAATGCAATTGCCTCAAGTGAAATTTCTGCACCTGTAATATTAGGCCGAGACCATCACGATGTTTCAGGCACCGATTCTCCTTATAGAGAAACAAGTAACATATACGACGGTTCACAATTTACAGCCGATATGGCGGTTCAAAATTTCGTTGGAGACGGATTTAGAGGCGCTACATGGATCTCATTGCACAATGGCGGCGGCGTTGGATGGGGCGAAGTGATGAACGGTGGGTTTGGTATGCTAATAGATGGTTCTGATGATGCGGATAGAAGACTTAAAATGATGCTGCATTGGGATGTAAACAACGGTATTGCGAGAAGAAGTTGGGCAAGAAACGAACCTGCAATCTTTGCTATAAAGCGCGCCATGGAAAACGAACCTTTA
>Ga0307998_1000277_pt1 | contig 29884 bp, 32 predicted proteins | sample Davwhametageno37_FD_203147 | JGI IMG/M metagenome (GOLD analysis project Ga0307998, IMG submission 203147) | Marine microbial communities from Davis Island wharf, Antarctic Ocean - #37 | ecosystem: Environmental > Aquatic > Marine > Unclassified | place: Antarctic Ocean: Davis Island wharf... | reverse complement strand
AAAGTCCTTGGATACCTTTTTTAATATGCTCAGCCTGCCACATGGCTAAAGGGCTTTCTCTAGAGGCAATAGTGAGGGTTGTTATCATATAGAATTAATTTTAGCACAGACCCAATGCTGACATTACGCAACTGATGCTGAGTTTTCAGATATAATTTAAAAAATTGATAATAAAATTAAAATGAAAAAAAATACAAAAAAATGGTCAGAAAGATTTTCAGAGCCGACAAGTGAAATTGTCAAAAGGTTTACTGCCTCTGTGTCTTTTGATCAGAGACTCGCGATGTTTGATATTGAGGGGTCACTTGCTCATGCAGAAATGCTAAAGAAACAGAAGATTATTTCTGCTGTCGATTTGAAATCAATTACTAAAGGATTGAGTCAAATTAAAAAAGAAATTCAGTCCGGTAAATTTAAATGGTCGGTAGATTTGGAAGATGTACATCTCAATATTGAAAAAAGATTAACTGATATTGTCGGCGCTCCAGGAAAAAAAATTCATACAGGTAGATCAAGAAATGATCAGGTTGCAACTGATATGAGGCTGTTCCTAAGGGATGTGGTAGATAAAAGTATTACTCAGATTGAGGCGCTTCAAAGAGCTACATTAACTCTGGCAGATCAGCATATTGAAACGATCATGCCGGGCCTAACCCACCTTCAGATTGCACAACCAATAAGCTTTGCACACCACTTGTTAGCATATTTTGAGATGCTAGAGCGAGACAAGGCAAGATTTCAAGAGTCGTACAAAAGAATAAATGTTTTACCCCTAGGGTCAGCTGCATTAGCTGGAACTTCATATCCAATTGATAGACAGTATGTGGCTAAGTTGTTGAAGTTTGATTCAGTAATGGCAAATTCTATTGATGCTGTATCTGATAGAGATTTCTTAATAGAATTTAATTTTGACGCATCATTATTAATGACTCATTTATCTAGATGGTCGGAAGAGCTAATTATGTGGTCAAGTCCATTTTTTGGATTTATCGAGATCCCGGATCGTTTTTGCACTGGATCAAGTATTATGCCGCAGAAAAAGAATCCAGACGTTCCTGAGCTGGTAAGAGGTAAAGTTGCTAGAGTTAATGGTCATTTGGTATCTTTATTAACTTTAATGAAAGCACAGCCATTGGCCTACAATAAAGATAATCAAGAAGATAAAGAGCCAGTCTTTGATGTTGCAGACACTATTTCAGATACGCTTAATATCTTCGCAGAAATGGTAGCGGACCTAAAAGTATCTAAAGAATCGATGGAAGCTGCGGCATTTAAGGGATATTCTACGGCTACGGATTTAGCTGACTATTTAGTAAAAAAAGGTATGCCCTTCAGAGAGGCACATGGTGTTGTGGCTAAGGCAGTTAAATATGCGATTGCTCAGGAGTGTGATCTTTCTGAATTAGATTTAGAAGTGCTACAAAAATTTAGCGGCTCTATCGACCAATCTGTCTTTAAATATTTGACGTTAAAAGGATCGGTGCAATCTAGAAACCATTTTGGCGGGACTTCATTTACAGCAGTCAAGTCTGCACTCAAAAAAGCACATCAGAAATTAGCATAATTATTTTTTAAATAAATTACTTAAGTTATATCCAGCAGCTGTTGTTAACTTTAGTATTTCATCAATTGGTCTTACGGAAGACTCTGATAGTGCCCACAACATACTTGATCTTGTCCCACTTCGGCAATAAGCAAAGATTGGTTTTTCAGCTGCGGCATAATGAGCTTTAAAAAGATCAACATCTTGTTGGGTAATTTGACCGCCTACGACTGGCTGATGAATAAAATTTAAACCATCTTTATCAGCTTGGTCTTGAATACTTTTAACTGTGATTTGGTTGGCCTCCTCACTGTCAGGCCGGTTGCAAAAAATAGTTTTGAATCCTTTATTTTTAATGATTGTTATATCTTCTGTTTGGATTTGATCGGATACAGCATAATCATCAATAATTTTATTGAGCTTCATGGCATTTAATTCCTTAAAAAAATTTGTAAAAGATCATTGAGAAAATTTTGTCCTAGCAAGGTTGGTTTAATCGTACCATTATTTTTCTCAAGCAAGCCCTTTTTAACACATAATTTAATTTCACTATCTATAGAGCTAAGCGATAGTCCTGTTCTTTGTTCAAATAAATCTATTGTAAATCCATCGTTAAGTCTTAATGCATTCATCATAAATTCAAAAGGGATATCATTTTTATTAATCAGATGCTCTTCTTGGATATAACTATGATTATTAGCTTCTTTGATATATTGCTTTGGATTTTTATAAGTGCTGAATCGAGTAATATTAAAGTCGTTAGTTATCTTGCTGTGGGCGCCAGCGCCAATTCCTAAATAATCGCCAAACTTCCAATAATTTAAGTTGTGATTACATTTATTCTCTGGCGCAGCATAGGCAGAGGTTTCGTAGTGCTCAAATTTGGCCTCCATGAGTTTGGACTTAATAAGATCAGAAAATTCAGCACTCTCATCTTGGTCGGGGAGTGCTGGTGGATGATTATAAAAATAGGTATTTGGTTCTAAGGTTAGGTGATAGTAAGAAAGGTGAGTGGAGTGAAGATTTATTGCTTCTTCGATATCTTCATTAAGCTCAGGCAATGTTTGATTTGGGAGAGCAAACATTAGGTCAATGTTTACATTATCAAACAATTTAATTGCTAAAGTAGCTGCGTCATATGCTTCTTTTTGATTATGAATTCTCTCAAGTTTTTTAAGGTGCTTATCATTAAAACTTTGTATACCTAAAGACATACGATTAATCCCAATTTCTCGATAACCATAAAAATATTGTTTATCTATTGTTCCTGGATTTGCTTCAATAGTAATCTCACAAGAATCAGCCAGACTAAATTTTTGTTTAAGGGCCTGAATAATTTTTTCAAAGGATTGGGGGCTAAATAAGCTGGGTGTCCCCCCACCAAAGAAGATAGATTGGATAGGACGATTAGTTTCAAATTGATGGCTGCCTATTTGCTTTATTAACATTTGGGTATAAGCCATTTCGTTATCCTTAATATTCTGTCCTTTAAACTCATGTGAATTAAAATCACAATATGGACATTTATGGATGCACCAGGGAATATGTACGTAAACTGAAAGTGGCGGAAGGGATTGAATATTAAGGGTTGAAGAATCTTCCAAAATAACTATTTTTTAATTAATTTATTTTTAAGGTCATCCACTACCTGATGGAGTACATCTCGCATTTGCTGGTCAGAAACTTCCATGAGAATTCCATCTTCAAAAGCATCTTGTGCCATCTGCTTTAATTCGTCAAAGTTCTCAGTCATCACTTTTATTTTTTCTGTACAGGAGACGACTGATTGATCATCTTTAACCCATCTTTGCCAGTTTTTAGTTTTGTTGGTCATAAATTATTTTAAGTTTTTGTTTTATTTTTTGCAAAGCCTGACCACGATGACTAATTTTATTTTTTATATTAGCTGATAGTTCAGCCGCACTTAGATCTGTTTTATAGTCAAGAAAGATAGAGTCATAGCCAAAGCCATTCTTTCCTCTTGGAATTTCTAATATTTCACCCTGCCATATCCCCTCTGCAATAATAGGCTGAGGGTCATTAGGACTTTTAATAAAAACAATAGCACAGTAGTAATGTGCTTTTCTTTTGTTTTTATCTTTCAATACTTCCAGTAATTTAAGGTTATTATTCTCGTCTGATTTGGGCGAGCCAGAAAATCTAGCTGAGCAAATCCCTGGCTCCCCTCCCAGTATATCTACACAAAGACCTGAGTCATCTGCAATAGCAGGAAGGCCAGTTTTTTCAGAAGCATATCTCGCCTTAATTAAAGCATTCTCAATAAATGTATTAAAAGGTTCTTCACTTTCACCAATTTTAAAATGAGATTGAGGGATAGCCTTAATATTTAGATCTTTTAGTATTGCCTCGATCTCATTTAATTTTTTTTCGTTATTAGTGGCAATAACAATTTTATTCATCTACTTTATAATCCTATGATTTCAGTTTGCTTCTGAGTAATTAGTTTTATACCTGATGAAGCCATATTAATAAGGTTATCCATTTCTTTTCTTGAAAAAGCTACTCCTTCGGCTGTTCCTTGAATTTCAACAAATTCTCCATTTCCAGTCATCACAATATTCATATCTGTATCGCAACTAGAATCTTCTTCATAATCTAAATCAAGAAAAACCTCGCCATTTTTAATTCCGACAGAAATGGCTGCTATTGAATTAATTAGTGGGGAAGTCGAAATTTTATTCGAATCAATAAGAGTCTGAATAGCATCATAAATAGCTATGTATGCTCCTGAGATGCTGGCTGTTCGAGTTCCACCATCCGCTTGAATGACATCACAATCAACATGAATGGTTCTTTCCCCTAATTTTTTAAGATCTATTATTGCCCTTAAACTTCTACCTATCAAACGCTGAATTTCTTGGGTACGTCCAGATTGTTTACCTTTAGCGGCCTCTCTTGGCATTCTTGAAGAAGTTGATCTTGGTAACATACCGTATTCTGCAGTTACCCAGCCTTGACCTTTTCCTCTTAGAAAAGAGGGTACGGACTCCTCGATACTACAGGTGCAAAGTACATGGGTGTCTCCACATTTAATTAATACTGAGCCTTCAGCATGTTTTGTATAGTTTCTAATAAATTCAATAGGCCTGAGGTCATTATTTTGTCGCTGGTAAGTTCGCATTACACTTTCCTTATTATTCTTAATATTGAATTATAGTCTATCGCAGGTACCTATTTAAATGGATTTATAGACTTTATCGTTATAATTAGTTAAAACGTTAATTAAAAATACAAACAATTAAATTTAGGAATAAAAATGATTTCAAGCATGACAGGTTTCTTCTTTGGAGAAAAAGATACAAAGTTTGGTAACTTAGTAGTTGAAATTAAAACTCTTAATAGTCGATATTGTGAGCTGCAACTTAAATTAGGAGATGACTTAAGAGTTTATGAGTCGCAGATTCGTGAAATAATTTTAGGAAGTATTTCAAGAGGAAAAATTGATTGTAGGATTTTTCTAAGATCTAGTGAGGCTAAAATGAACGCAGGAAAAATTGATGAAAAGGAAATCAAGTCATTAATTCATTCCTTAGAAAAAATAGCGGCCCTCATTAAAAACCCGGCTCTAATAGACCCTGTTGAAATTTTTAGATTATCTGGAGCTAACAAACAAACTGTAGATAATCGAGACCTTAAAAAGACCCTTCTAAGCACACTGCCTAGTGCCCTCCAAAAAATTATTACTGATCGGCAAAGAGAGGGAAAAAATATTAGCCAAGTGATACTCAACAATGCCAAAGTAATTGAGAAATTGATTAACCAGACTAAGAAAATCATGCCAAAAGCAATTAAACTCTATCGATCAAAAATCGATAAGAGATTTAAAGAGGCTCTTATTGAAACTGAAAGTGATCGCTTAAAGCAAGAGTTGCTGATTTTTATTCAGAAGTCAGATATTACAGAAGAGATAGATCGATTAGAATCACACTTAAAAGAACTAAGGCGACTATTAACTCTTAAAGAGCCAGTTGGAAAAAAAATGGATTTTTTGATGCAGGAATTTAATCGTGAAGCCAATACTTTAGGGTCTAAAGCAGTTTCAGTTGAAATTTCAAAAATTTCCGTCGAATTAAAAGTTATAATTGAACAAACTCGAGAACAAATACAGAATATTGAATAATGATTAATTCATCGCAAGGAAATTTATTTATTGTTACCGCTGCATCAGGGGCAGGTAAAACTTCGCTTGTGAAAGCTATCTTAAAAAATAATCCGAACATCGAGCTCTCTATTTCATACACCACTCGATTGCCAAGGCCCGGTGAAGTCGTTGGAGTTGATTATCGATTCATTAATAAAGAAAGTTTTATTAAGATGCAGCAGCAAAATATTTTCCTAGAAACTGCCGAATGTCATGGAGCACATTACGGCACTTCAAAAGAGATTATTTTGGAAACAATAGAATCAGGTAGAGATATAATTCTTGAGATAGATTGGCAGGGTGCTTTTAGTGTTAAAAAAATTTATCAAGATGCTATTAGCATTTTTATACTGCCACCTTCGATTAAAGCGCTCGAAGAGAGATTAAAAAACCGGGGACAAGACTCAGAAGAAACTATTAGCAAGCGTTTATCAGTAGCAAAGGATGAAATGAGTCACTTAGAAAAGTTTGATTATGTTACAATCAACGACGATTTTGATTGTGCCTTAAAGGAGTTAGAGGCTATTATCATGTCAGAGACATTAAAAACTCATAAACAACTTCATAGGCACAAAGCCCTGATAAATGAGTTAAGAAAATAATTTTATGGAGCAAAAATGGCACGAATTACTGTAGATGATTGTTTGGAATTAATACCTAACCGCTTTCAATTAACACTAGTTGCTGCATTAAGATCTAGGCAACTCGCTAATGGTGCAGAACCTTTAATTGATGTCACAGGTTCAAAAGATAAGCCTTCTGTAACGGCATTAAGAGAAATTGCTGCAGGTTTAATTGGTGAAGATATTTTAATTAAAAACGTTGGTTAAAATCTTATTAAATACCTAAGTTGGGGGATGCATGGGAAACACCGCTCAGTCAAAAATAGCGGAACAAAAAAATAAGGCACTGCCCCAATTATTGCCTGCAAATTCTGAAAATTCACGACTCACTCAATTATTAAAATCATATCTGCCTAAAAAAGAGATTAAGATCATATGGAATGCCTATGAATATAGCCTCGAAGCTCATAAAGGACAAAAAAGGCGAAGTGGGGAAGATTATATTACCCATCCTGTGTCCGTCGCATGCATTGCAGCAAGACTTCATTTAGATAGTCAATCTATTCAAGCTGCATTACTTCATGATGTTGTAGAAGATACCGCAAGTACTCTTATCGAAATAGAAAGTAAATTTGGCCCCCAAGTTGCACGCTTAGTAGGCGGGCTATCCAAGTTAGATAAAATACATTTTGAGGATGCTTCGCAAGCTCAAGCAGAAAATTTCAGAAAAATGTTATTAGCAATGTCACAAGATGTCAGAGTCATATTAATCAAGTTGGCAGATCGACTTCATAACATGGAAACTTTAGAATATTTAAGCCCCTCGAAAAGAGTAAGAATATCTCAAGAAACACTTGATATTTATTCTCCAATTGCAAATCGATTGGGGCTAAACAATATTCATCAAGAATTAGAGGATTTATGTTTTAAATATATTCATCCACTGCGCCACAAAACAATTATTAAAGCAATTAAAGCTACAAGGGGAAATCGAAAAGAGGTGGTTGAAAAAAGCCTTGAGGAAATAAAAGCTAAATTAAATGCTTTTAAGATTAATGCAGAGGTGTTCGGCAGAGAAAAGAATCCTTCTAGCATTCATAAGAAAATGATTGAGAAGCATTCAAGCTTCTCAGAGATTAACGATATTTATGCATTTCGGATTATTGCCAAAGATTTAAATGACTGCTATTTGGCTTTAGGCTCACTGCATTCACTTTATAAACCGATCCCGGGTAAGTTTAAAGATTATATTGCAATTCCAAAAGCTAATGGTTATCAGTCATTACATACAACATTATTTGGCCCTTTTGGTATGCCATTAGAAATACAAATTAGAACAGAACTGATGCATCGTCTAGCAGAGGGAGGTGTCGCATCTCATTGGCTATATAAAACTAAAGATGCCCAGGTAACAGAGCTTCAGCAACAAACTAATCAATGGCTTAAACGGCTTCTAGAAATTCAAAAAGATGATTCGGACTCGCTAGAGTTTCTGGAACATTTGAAAGTTGATCTTTTTCCAGATGAAGTATATGTATTTTCCCCTAAAGGAACGATATTTAACTTACCTAAGGGATCTACGACTATTGATTATGCGTATGCAGTTCATACTGATGTAGGTAATAGTACTGTAGCTGCCAAGATTGATCAGGAATTAGTCCCATTGCGCACAGAAATTAAAACAGGAGATCATATCGAAGTGGTCACAGTTCCCCAAGCAAAACCAAATCCTGCTTGGTTAAATTTTGTTATTACAGGTAAGGCAAGGTCTCAAATTAGGGCTTTTTTAAGAACTGCAGAATCAAATGATTTGGTCATTCTTGGACACAGTATGCTGAATAATGCTTTGAAAGCTTTTCATATTAATCCTGACAATATTAAGAAAAAACACTGGCAAAAGTTAATCCAAGATTATCATATGAAATCAAAAGATGAATTATTGATAGAGTTAGCATTAGGGAAGAAGATTAATGTAATGGTTGCCCACCAATTAACAGCCATTATGGACGGTGTTAAGAAAACAATGAATCAGAGTAAGTTCTTAGATGTAATTACGATAAAAGGTTCTGAAGGAATGGCTATTAAACTTGCCATTTGCTGCCATCCTATCCCAGGCGACCCAATTCTAGGTTTTATCAATAAGGATAGAGGGCTAATTATTCATACACATGATTGTCCGGTAATTAGAAAGTTTAAACTTGATCATGATAAATGGGTTGATGTTGAATGGGAACCAGATCCTAACCGACTCTTTAATGTCAATCTTAATATAGTAGTCATGAATGAAAAAGGAATGTTAGGTAGGATTGGCTCTGTTATAGCTACATCAAATTCAAATATTGATAATGTGTCAGTAGAGCAGGCTGATGGAAGTGTTTTTGCTAACTTAAATTTTGTTGTGCAAGTTAAGAATCGCATACATCTTGCTGAGCTGATTAGAAATTTGAGGAAAATTACGAAAATTAATAGGATCAATCGTGTAAAATCTTTAAAATAAAAATTGGAATAAACTTCATGAAAAAAACTATTATTAAAGCAATAAAAGCGCCTGCTGCTATTGGAACATATTCTCAAGCAATCAAGAAAGGTAATATTACATTTTTATCTGGGCAAATTGGATTAAATCCAAAAACGATGTTATTAGTGGATGGCATAGAAGCACAAATTCATCAAGTTTTTAAAAATCTAATAGAAGTAATTAAAGCCTCAAATGCTACTATTGATGATCTTGTAAAATTAAATATTTACCTGACAGATTTGGCACATTTTTCCATGGTTAATGAGATTATGACTAATTATTTTAATGAACCTTACCCCGCTAGAGCTGCGGTAGGTGTTAAGTCTTTACCAAAAGATGCACTTATTGAGGCAGATGGTTTTTTAGTGGAAGATTAAAAGCAGCATAAACCAATTGCCAAAAACAATTTTTACTCCCTCACAAACAATCAAGCTTCGTAAGCTTCAGATTTCATCTATTTTCGATTTATTACTTCATCTTCCTACTCGATATCAAGACGAGACTAAAATTGAATTTATTAAAGATATTGTACCTGGAACACCATTACAAATTGAAGGTGTAATTACCCAATCTACTGTTAGTTATGGACCAAGAAAAAATTTAATTGTAATTATTTCAGATGCCTCAGACAGCATTAAATTAAGGTTTATTAATTTTTATCCAAGTCAAATTAAGGACCTATCTGAAGGTAAAAAAATTCGTGTTTTTGGGGAGGTTAAGAATAATTTATTTATTAATGAAATGATTCACCCACAATACAAGGTATTGAATGAAGACGACTTATTACCGAAAACATTCACTCCAATATACCCCACAACCTCTGGCTTATCACAGAAATTATTATATAAGCTAATAAAAAAGTCGATTGGTAAGTCCCTAGAAGCTAAAGCTTATAATGATTACTTTCCTGAATTATATTTAAAGAGGAAATTACCATTATTGATGGATGCAATTGAAGAGATACATTTTCCATCAAAAGATAGCGATATAAAGTTGTTCGATCAACAGAATAATATTTATCATCATCGATTAATTTATGATGAGCTTTTGGCACAGCAACTTTTTCTCAGAGGCCTTTACCATAAAAAAAAACTTCATCTAGCAATGCCAATTCAATTTTCTGAAGGGCTACACCATTCTTTTATTGACAACCTAGAATTTAAATTAACAGAACAGCAGGAAATAGTGTTGCAAGATATATATACTGACCTTAAAAATAATCATCCAATGAATCGTCTTTTACAGGGAGATGTAGGGAGTGGAAAAACAGTTGTAGCAGTAATGGCCGCGATACAAGTTATTAAGTCTGGATACCAAGTTGCTTTTATGGCACCAACTGAAATTTTAGCCGAACAACACTTTAGTAAAATAAAAGAATGGTTAAGTCCATTAGGTTTTAGAGTCGACTTATTAAGAGGAAGTATGACGCCTAATAATAAAAAAATAGCGCAGAAAAAAATTATGAATGGAGACTCTGAAATCATTGTTGGAACTCATGCCTTATTTCAAGAGGAAGTAGTTTTTAAGAATCTAGCTTTTTATATAATTGATGAGCAACATCGGTTTGGTGTTGAGCAAAGAATCCGATTAAGAAAAAATAATCCTATTAATAAGAAATTCGAGGCACATCAGTTAATGATGAGTGCAACACCAATTCCGAGAACATTGTCTATGAGTTATTTTTCTAACATGGATATATCTGTAATTGATAAATTACCTCCCGGACGACAAATTATTACTACTAAGTTATTTTCAGAAGAAAGAAGAGAAGATATTTTAGAAACAATTAATCAAGAAGTTATTAATGGTAGTCAAGTATATTGGGTATGCCCACTGATTGAAGAAAGTGAGACATTACAATTAGAAACAGCAGAAAATACTCATTCCACACTTAATAAATACTTTGACCAGCATAAGGTAGGCTTAATTCACGGACGAATGAAGTCGTCAGAGAAAGAAAGTGTCATGGAAAATTTTAAGAATAAAGTAATTAAAATTCTTGTAGCAACAACAGTAATAGAGGTGGGGGTTGATGTGCCAAACGCTACGTTAATGATTATAGAAAATGCTGAAAGAATGGGGTTATCTCAGCTTCATCAATTAAGAGGAAGGGTAGGCAGAGGAATCAAAAAAAGTGTCTGCATTATGCTATATCAAAAAAAATTATCAATTGTAGCTAAGAAAAGATTGAGGACGATCTATGAAAATATTGATGGCTTTAAGATTGCTGAAGAGGATTTAAAAATCAGAGGTCCGGGTGAGTTTCTTGGATTAAAACAGAGTGGAGTACCAGCCTTAAGAGTTGCAGATATTCAAAGGGACACAGTATTATTGGCGTTGGCTAAACAAGATGCAGATCATTTGATAGAATCAAAGCACCCATCTATTAACCTTCATTTACAAAGATGGCTTAGAAATTATCAGGAAATTATAAGAGCTTAATTAGATAATGTGGCAAAAAAAAATCAACGGTAAGGGTGAATTGCGCTTCTGGTTATCTAATAAAAGATCTCTTAGTAAGCGCGTCAAAAATATTGCTCATTTTCAGGTCATAAAAATTAGGCCAGCAAATAAAAAACTTCTTAAAATAGAGAGAGATAAATTTAGAAATATTAGGTGTACTCAACTCTATCTGAGAGAGGTTGTAATTTACGCTGATAGTCATCTTGTTATGTATGCAAGAACAGTAATACCAAAAATTAATTTACTTGGGTTCTGGAGAGGCATTAAAAGTCTTCAAGATAACCCACTGTCAGATATTATTTTTGAGAAAAAAGTCATTAAACGATCCCCATTTATTTATTCTAAATTTTCAAAAAATGACGATATATCAAAAAGTGTTAGGAATTCTGGTCATAATGACTCTAATATTCTAGTGAGCCGTCAATCTATGTTTGATTACAATAATAAAAGTGTTTTATTAACAGAAGTATTCTTTAAAAATTTTGAACATTTAAAATTTATCAAGTGAGTTATTTAAAAAATCTTATTTTTCTGACTAGACTTAATAAACCCATCGGCTTTTTTCTGCTTCTATGGCCAACATTGACAGCTTTAATACTTGCTCAGCAAGGTATTCCAGAGCTAAAAATAGTAATAATTTTTATTATTGGCACTATATTGATGAGATCTGCAGGGTGTATTGCTAACGATCTAGCAGATAGAAAAATTGATAAACATGTTGCTAGAACAAAAAACCGGCCACTTGCTACGAAAGAGATACCCATATCTGAAGCTTTGCTTTACTTATTTATTTTATTGTTGCTTTCATTATTTTTAGTCTTGCAACTGAATTTTCTAACAATTAAATTATCCTTGTGCGCTCTATTATCAGTGTTTACCTACCCCTTCTTTAAAAGGTTTTTTGCTTTACCACAATTGATACTTGGAATTTCATTTGGATTTGGTATTTTAATGGCTTTCGCTGCAATTCAAGACCTAATTCCTTTTGAGGCTTGGGCCTTATTTGTCGCAAATATATTTTGGGCTCTAAGCTATGACTCTCATTACGCTATTAAGGATATGAAAGATGATAAAAAGATTAATATTCATTCATCAGCCTTAACATTTAAAAGTTATACAGCAGCTTTCATCTTAATAAGCTTTATATTTATGTTTATAATATTATTATTTATTGGTTATTATAATAATTATTCAATATCTTTTTATATTTTAATGGCGGTATCAATGGCGATTGGTATAAGGGGGGCTGTAAGTGGAATGAGTATGGATCCTGATAAGAATTTTAATGCTTTTTTGTCCAATAATTATGTTGGTTTTTTTATGTTTATGGCTTTTATGTCACAAATGCTTAAATTTTGAGGAAACGCCTTTAAAAAATTGACAAAAGACATGAAAATAGACTAGAATTCGCCTCTTAAATTTTTTTTTGTAAATGGTTGGTTATAAATAATGAAGACATTTTCTGCAAAATCACATGAAGTCAAAAGAGATTGGTTATTAGTAGATGCAACTGATGCAACTTTAGGCAGACTTGCAAGTGCCATAGCTCATAGATTAAGAGGTAAACACAAAGCGATATATACACCACATGTTGATACTGGAGATTACATTGTTGTAATTAATGCAGATAAGATTAAAGTAACAGGTAACAAAGATGAGGGTAAGATCTATTATCGTCATTCAGGTTTCGTAGGCGGGCTATATTCAACAAGCTTTAAAAAGATGCAGGATAGGTTTCCTGGGCGTGCTTTAGAAAAAGCGGTCAAGGGTATGTTGCCTAAGGGACCACTTGGATATGCAATGGTTAAGAAAATGAAGGTTTATGCCGGTGATAAGCATCAGCATGCAGCTCAACAGCCTCTACCAATAACACTATAAATTCAGGAAAATTATGATAGGTAAATATTATTACGGAACAGGCAGAAGAAAGAGTTCAATCGCTAGGGTGTTTATTCAGCCTGGTAAGGGAAATATTGTTGTTAATAATAAACCGGTAGATGAATATTTTTCAAGATATACTTCTCAAATAATCTTAAAGCAACCTTTAGAGTTAACAAATAATACTGCAACTTTTGATATTAAAGTTAATGTAATCGGAGGAGGAGAGTCTGGTCAAGCTGGAGCGGTAAGACATGGAATTACTCGAGCTTTAATGGATTATGATATTGCACTAAAACCTGAATTATCAAGTGCAGGTTACGTAACCCGAGATAGTCGCGAAGTTGAGCGTAAGAAAGTTGGCTTTAGAAAAGCAAGGCGTAAAAAACAGTTCTCAAAACGATAAAACAAAAAGCCGCTTTAGCGGCTTTTTTTTTATCAACATACATCTACAATAAAAGCATAAAATAATAAAATGCACACAAAAATTAAAGTTAGCATAGTTGGAGGTTCTGGGTATACAGGCATTGAATTATTAAGGTTATTAATAAGTCATCCCAATGTTATTATCCACCAAATTACATCCAGAAATGATGCTGGTAAGCTAGTATCTGATGTACACCCATCACTTCGAGGTAATCTTTCTCATACTTTTGTTGATCCTGCCCAGGCTAAGTTAGAGGAGGCGGAGCTAGTTTTTTTTGCAACGCCGAACGGAATCGCAATGAATTACGTTCAGGAATTGCTGGAAATGGGAGTTAAAGTGATCGATTTGGCTGCTGATTTTAGAATTCAAGATGTTTCCATCTGGGAAAAATGGTATGAAATGAAACATAATGCAGTAGAAGAATTAAAAAAAGCGGTTTATGGTTTACCAGAAGTGAATAGAGAGGCGATTAAAAATGCTCAGTTAGTTGCAAACCCAGGATGTTATCCAACAGCTATCCAATTAGCATTAGTCCCTTTAATTAAGAACAATTTAATAAATACTGAAACGATAATAGCAGATGCAAAATCAGGGATTAGCGGGGCTGGAAAAAAAAATGAAACTCAGCTATTAATGTCAGAAGCATCTGAAAATTTTAGGGCGTATGGTTTGAAAGGCCATCGACATTTGCCAGAAATTGAAGAAAATTTAAAAGCTATTTCTGGCACAAATAAAATTAAGCTGATATTTGTTCCTCACTTAGTACCTATGGTTAGAGGTATTCATGCAACATTGTATGTTGACTGCATTAAGGATTTTGATCCATCATTAATTTATAATGAATGCTATAAAGATGAATTATTTGTTGATGTTTTGGGGTCTGGAAGTTGCCCTGAAACAAAGTCGGTGAGAGGGTCAAATTTATGTAGACTCTCTTTTTATAAAATACCAGGTACCAATAAGCTTATAATTCTATCTGTAATTGATAATTTAGTTAAAGGCGCTGCTGGCCAGGCAATACAGAACATGAATATTATGATGGACTGGCCTGAAAGTAGTGGTCTAGATTTATTTGTTCTTCACCCTTGATAGGAATTAATATATGAATAAGTTATCTAGAAAAAGAAGTCATTCACTAACTCGAAAGAAAGCTAGAATTAGAATAGACCGCTTGTGGCCACAATATTTGGCAGTCATTTTGTTGACTATTTCTCTGTGCTTTGGACTTTTTTATAAAGTATACGACGGTGGGAAAATTACTGGGTTTCTTTTAAAAATTGCAGAATTAGAAAGTGTTAATAAAGAGTATGATAAGAACATGCTAGAAACAAGCTTAGAAATACAAATGAGATCAATATCTTATGATAAACTCGCCCAAGAATTAAAAGTTGTAAAACTACAAAATACAGAATTAAAAGAAGATGTTATGTTTTATGAAAAAATTGTTGGAAAAAGGCCAAGATAATGTTTTTTAAGAAAAAAAATAAATTTGATATTGATACACTCATTAATGAAGATTTTGTCATCAAAGGAGATACCACATACGTTGGAGGTATTAGGCTCGACGGGAAAATTATTGGAGATGTAAATGTCCTTGGAGGAAATAATGGCACTCTTATTATGGGTGAAGGTAGTGAAGTTAAAGGGAATATAATTGTTCATAATGCTATTATTGGTGGAAAAGTAACAGGTAATATTAGAGCTCTCAATTATATTGAGATACACCCACAAGCAGACATTAGAGGTGATATAGAGTATAAAGTACTAGAAGTGCATGCAGGAGCAAAGATTTTAGGTGAGCTAAAATTGATGAGTGGTTCAGTTATTAAGCAATACGCAAAAGAAATTGATGTAAAAAATGAGAAGTCATAGGAGAAAAGCATGACAATAGGGATACAAAACGATTTCAAGCCAGAATTAGCAATGCCAACACCAGTGAATTTTACTGATAATGCTGTAAGTAAAGTTAAAGAGCTTATTGAAGAGGAAGGAACTGCAGACCTTAAGCTTAGAGTATTCGTAAGTGGGGGTGGGTGTTCAGGGTTTCAATATGGATTTACATTTGAAGAATCAGTAAATGATGATGATACAAAGGTGACCAAAGATTCAGTAACATTACTGATTGACCCCATGAGCTTACAATATTTAACTGGCGCTGAAATAGACTATCAAGATAATGTCCAGGGCTCACAGTTTGTAATTAAAAATCCCCAAGCAACAAGCACTTGTGGATGTGGATCCTCTTTCTCTGTTTAGAGTGGAGTTATATTTCTTTTAGCTTTTCCTGTATAAACTTGGCGAGGGCGACCAATCTTGTTATTTTTGTCACATAACATTTCATTCCAATGAGATACCCACCCAGCTGTTCGAGCAATTGCAAAAACGGCTGTGAACATTGAGTTTGGAATGCCAAGTGCACGCATAACTATCCCAGAATAGAAGTCAACATTAGGGTACAGTTTCTTTTCTATGAAGTACTCATCTTCTAGGGCAATTCTTTCCAAAGTTAAAGCTAATTTAAATAAGGGTTCATTTTCTAGATTTAACTCATTAAGAACTTCGTGGCAGGTTATTTTCATTATTTCAGCACGAGGATCTTTATTGCGGTAGATGCGATGACCAAAACCCATTAGGCGAAAATTATCATCTTTATCTTTTGCTCTTTTTATGTAATCCCCAATGCGACTTTCATCCTTTATTTCAGCTAACATCTTTAAAGTTGCTTCGTTAGCGCCACCATGTGCAGGCCCCCATAAAGATGCAATTCCAGAAGCAATACAAGCATAAGGGTTCGCTCCAGATGAGCCAACTAGCCTAACAGTGGATGTTGATGCATTTTGTTCATGATCAGCATGAAGAATTAGAATTTTCTCTAACGCCCGGGTAAGAATAGGATTTTTTTGATATGTTTTATTGGGACTTGAGAACATCATATTAAGAAAGTTTCCCGCATAACCTAAGTCATTTTGAGGGTATACAGAAGGTAGACCAAGACTATATGTATAACTCCATGCTCCTATCGTAGGTAATTTCGCTAACAATCTCTCAGCAGATAATTTTCGATGGTTAGGATTAGTTAAATCCATTTCATCAGTATAAAAAGCCGACATAGATGCTACAACGCCAATCATAACTGCCATAGGGTGAGAATCCCTCCGGAAACCTCTAAAAACACTATTTAATTGATCATGAATTAATGTATGCCCGTTAATAGATTTTTGGTAGCTTTGTTTTTCTATGGCACTTGGAAGTTCACCATTAAAGAGTAGGTATGAGACATCTAAAAAGTCACATTTTTCAGATAATTGTTCAATTGGATAGCCACGATAAAGAAGTTCGCCTTTTTCTCCATCAACATATGTAATAGATGAGCTGCATGAGGCAGTTGATAGGTATCCAGGATCAAAGGTATAAAGCCCCTCTTCATGGAGTTTTCTTATATCAATTGCTGGGGGTCCCATTTCCCCTCTAATTAATGGGAGATTAATTTCTTTTCCATCAATTATAATTTTTGATTTTTCTGAAGTCATATTTTGTGTAAAATATTTATGAGGACACATTATAGCTTAAAAGTAATTATTTTAAGCTGGATGAATGACTCCCAGGATTTTTAAACCTGATGAGCCAGTAATTTCTGGGGAATTATTAGGGGAACTATTTATGCATTCATTTGCTAGCCAACAGAATGCAACAGCCTCAACTGTCTGAGAAGAAATCCCTAATTCTTCCGTATCATGTATTTTAAGTTTTGTTAATTTCTCCAATCTATCTTTTAAAAATAGATTGTTACTACCACCCCCACATATAAATATTTCGTCAACCTTATTGCAATATTCATCTATAGCTAAGCTTATAGAAATAGCAGTAAGCTCTAGTAATGTTCGCTGAACATCCTCAGGGTTTTCATTTTTATGATTGAAATTTTCTAACCAGTCAGAATTAAATAGGTCTCTTCCAGTACTTTTTGGGAGTTTTTTCTGGAAAAAAGGTTCTCTCATAAATTCTGCCAGTAAACGGGGAATAATATTTCCAGTTCTAGCCCATTTCCCTTGGTCATCATACTTTTTATTTTTATTTTTTTGGATCCAATGGTCTAGTAGAAGGTTTCCTGGGCCACAATCAAAGCCAATTAATTTATGATTAATTTTAAGGTAGGTTAAGTTGCTAATTCCTCCTATGTTAATAATGATTCTATTCTTAGTTGGAGAAGAAAATACTTGCTGATGAAATCCGGGCACTAAAGGAGCTCCCTGTCCTCCAGCAACGATATCTCTATTTCTAAAGTCTGATACAACGGAAATACTTGTTTGCTCTGCTAGCATATGAGCGCTACCAATTTGTACAGAAAATTTCTTAATTGGATTATGTCTAATAGTTTGTCCATGATATCCAATGCAACAAACATCCTTGGCATTAATATTTAATTTTTTTAACATATTATTAATTATTGATGCAGTAATATTTGCGTGTAACAATCCTAGCTCAATAGTTATTTCTAAATCATTATGGCTTGGTTTTTGGGCCAATAATAAAGCTTTGGCTAATGAATTTGTATATGGCTTATGCATAAAATCAATTATTTTTATTTGATTATTAGCTACCGAAGTCAATACTACATCAATCCCATCTAGGCTGGTACCTGACATTACCCCAAAGATTAATTTAGAATTTTTCATCTTTTTATTGTGACAACTTTATTTTTTAATACAAGCCTAAAAAAAGTACTAATATTTTTAAGATCATAAATGAGCTAGAATTATATTAATTATTGATTAACTGGAAAATTATCATTGAAAATTGAAGAAACATTAGCTTTAATTAAGCGTGGTGCAGATGAGATCTTAATTGAATCTGAATTAATTGAGAAATTAAAAAAAGGGACCCCTCTTAGAATTAAAGCTGGGTTTGACCCTACGGCGCCCGATCTTCACTTAGGTCATACAGTCTTATTAAACAAATTAAGACAATTTCAGGATTTAGGGCACGAAGTCATTTTTTTAATTGGGGATTTTACTGGGATGATTGGTGACCCAACGGGAAAGAATGCAACAAGACCCCCTTTATCAAAAGAAGATGTTCAAAAGAATGCTGAGAGCTATTCAGAACAAGTGTTTAAAATCTTAATTAAAGATAGAACCCAAATTGTTTTTAATTCAACCTGGCTCAATGATTTAGGGGCTAGCGGGCTTCTAAATTTGGCTGCTACACACACCGTAGCAAGAATGTTAGAGAGAGATGATTTTTCTAAGAGATATAAATCAAAACAGCCTATTGCAATTCATGAATTTATGTATCCATTGCTACAAGGTTATGATTCGGTAGCACTAAAGGCAGATGTTGAGATTGGTGGCACGGACCAAAAATTTAATTTATTAATGGGGCGTGAGTTACAGAAACACTTTGATCAAGAACAGCAATGTATTTTAACTATGCCTCTTTTAGAGGGGCTTGACGGTGTTCAGAAAATGTCTAAGTCCTTAAACAACTATATTAGTATCGATGAGGCTCCTGAAAGTATTTTTGCAAAAATTCTATCAATTTCAGATGATTTAATGTGGCGTTATATAGACTTATTATCCTTAAAGTCTGCTGAAGAAATTAGATCGTGGAAATTGAGGGGGGAAGTAGGTGAAAATCCAAAAAAAATTAAGGTCGAATTTGCAAAAGAGATAGTTGAAAGATTTCATGATGCTGATACCTCAGAAAGAGCAGAAAATAATTTTAATGTTAGAGCTCAGGGTCAGATTCCCGAAGATATACCTAATTTTGATGTTGTTAGTGATGGTACTGGCATTACAGTCCCTAAGCTGCTTAAACAAATTAACCTAGTAGCTAGCACATCTGAGGCTATGCGTTTAATTGATGGCGGAGGAATTAAAGTTAATGGTGAAAAATTTGAAGATCAAAAAGAGCTTCTTTTACCGGATACAGTAATTACAATTCAAGTGGGAAAAAGAAAATTTGCTCGAGTCTCTATATTGTAAGATTCTAGTAATATTATTCTTCCAATTTATTGAATTTATTGATATAATCCGCATCTTGAAGACGGGCCTATGGCCCTTTTTTTATTTGAGGGTAATGTTTTTAAGGAAACTAAAATTGGCAACAGATTTAGAGCAATTAATTAATAAAACAGTTACTCAGTTAGGGTATGAATTAGTTGATCTTGAAATTATTAATCATGGTCAGCTTTTAAGGGTGTTTATTGATAAATTAGATTCAATCAATATTGATGATTGTGTAACTGTAAGCAATCAGCTAAATCATGTTTTATCAGTTGAGGAAGAGATAGTTTATGACAGGCTGGAAGTTTCATCTCCAGGAATGGATAGAGTTATTAAGAAATTGACTGATTATGAGCGCTTCAAAGATGAGAGGGTAAAAATTAAAACCCGATTACCAATTTTAGAAAGAAAAAATTTTAGTGGAATAATAAAAGAAATAAAGGGGAATATTATTTTTCTGGAATCAGAAGGCTCATTAATTGAGATTGATTTTGATCAGATTGATAAAGCCCGGTTAGATCTAAAATAATATAAAGATAATAAAGACGGAGAAAAAAATGAGTCGTGAGATTTTATTACTGGTAGACGCACTTGCCCATGAGAAAAATGTGGATAGAAATGTAATATTTACAGCTTTAGAATTAGCTTTGGCGTCAGCTACCCAAAAAAAATATGATGCTGGCGTTGATATTCGAGTAGAGATTGATAAAGAGAATGGCGAATATCAATCCTTTCAATGTTGGACAATTATTTCTGAAGAACTAATAGAAAATCCACATGCAGAAATAGCTCTTACAGACGAAAGAGCTCAAGGGAAACTAGAAAATGAATTGATAAAAGAGCCTATTGATTCAGTTGAATTTGGAAGAATTGGTGCCCAAGCAGCAAAACAGGTGATTTTGCAAAAGGTAAGAGAAGCAGAGCGTGAACAGATTTTAAATGATTTCTTAGCAAGAGATGAAAAATTAGTATCTGGACAAATTAGAAGAATGGAAAGAGGGAATGCAATTATTGAAATTGGTAGATTAGATGCAGTTTTGCCTCGCGAACAAATGATTCCAAAAGAGAATTTGAGAGTCGGCGATCGTATCAGAGCAATTCTATTAAAAATTGATGACACCACTCGTGGTCCACAGCTGATTCTCTCTAGAACTGACCCAGAGTTTCTTAAAAGGCTTTTTGAGCTAGAAGTTCCAGAAATAGAGGAAGGTTTATTAGAAATTATGTCTGCATCAAGAGACCCTGGGCTCAGATCCAAGATCGCAGTAAAAGCTAACGATCAAAGACTAGATCCTGTTGGGACGTGTGTAGGGATGAGAGGGTCCCGTGTCCAAGCTGTCACAGGAGAGTTAGCTGGAGAACGAGTAGATATAGTTTTATGGTCTATTGAGCCTGCCCAGTTTGTTATCAATGCAATGGCGCCAGCAGAGGTTACTAGTATAATTGTTGATGAGGACAAGCACAGCATGGACCTAGCTGTCTCTGAAGAGCAGCTTGCTCAAGCAATTGGCAGGGGAGGACAAAATATAAGACTTGCATCTGAATTAACAGGTTGGGAGTTGAATATTCTAACTGAAGAAGAATCTGATCAGAAAACAAAAGATGAATATGCCTCTGTAAGTCAACTATTTATAGAAAAACTAGATGTTGATGAAGATGTAGCTGATATTTTAGTACAGGAAGGTTTTTCTACGATTGAAGAAGTAGCTTATGTACCTATTGAGGAAATGGTTCAAATTGCAGCATTTGATGAGGGAACTGTTACCGAACTAAGATCAAGAGCCACAGCAGCAATTTTAACTGATGCTATTGCAAAAGAAGAGAAAGTAGCAGAGCCAGCCGAAAATCTGTTGTCGATGGATGGAATGGATGTTGATATGGCAAAGCTATTAGCTTCAAAAGGTATTATATCCATGGAAGATCTTGCAGAATTAGCAGCTGATGAATTGCTGGATTTGGTTAAAGTGGATGAAGAAAAAGCGAAGCATTTAATCATGACAGCTCGTGCACCATGGTTTGTTTAAATAATTTATTGGAGTTTGAATGGAAACATCTACAGTAGAAAAGTTTGCAATTGAATTGGGGTTACCAATAGACTTGTTGCTGGAGCAACTAAAAAGTGCTGGGGTGAATAAAGTGACTGCCTCAGATGAACTTATTGAGGCAGACAAAGCCGCACTATTAAGCTTCCTTCGTAATTCACATGGTGGGGATCAAAAACCTAAGTCTAAAATTACATTAACGCGTAAACAGAGTACAGAAATAAGAAAAACCGATAGTGAAGGAAGGGCAAGAACGATTCAAGTAGAAGTCAGAAAGAAAAGAACTTTAGTAAAGCCTGACCAAGAAAATAAGATTCATAATACTTCTCAAGAAGTTGAGCCAAAAAAACCGGAAGCTCCTGTTGCTGTAGTAGATAGCTTCCAAAAAAGTATTAGAGACGATGAAGCTAAAAGACATGCAGCTCTTGCAGAAATCCAAGCCGCTGAAGTAATTAAGAAGCAGACCCCTGTTGCTGTTGCACCAAAAAAAGAGGAGCCAGCTACTGATGGAACATTACATCGCCCCGCATCAAAGATAGGGGTTAAGGCCGAGAAAGAAAAGAAGCCAAAAGAAAAATGGGTAGATAGGACAATAAAAAAACGCCCTATGAGAGGAAGAAATGATTCTGGGGCTGGTGGACGCCGCGCCCACAAAACAAGAAATAAATCTAGAGATGACGATGAGTTAAATTTTACTGCTCCGTCAGAGCCAATTATAAGAGATGTTCTAGTCCCAGAAACAATTTCCGTGGCTGATTTAGCACATAAGATGGCCGTTAAAGCCGCAGAAGTAATTAAAAATCTAATGGGTATGGGCATGATGGTTACGATCAATCAAATACTAGATCAAGACACTGCGATGATTGTAGTTGAAGAAATGGGACATAAACCAGAAGCCGCAATAGAGAATGATCCAGAATCACTACTTAGTAGCGATGAAACAATTGAGGCTATTATTGAGTCACGACCCCCAGTTGTTACGGTTATGGGCCATGTAGATCATGGTAAAACATCATTGCTTGATTATATTAGGACGACAAGAGTTGCTTCGGGTGAGGCTGGAGGAATTACTCAGCATATTGGTGCTTATCATGTTGAAACAGCTAAGGGCATGATTACTTTTTTAGATACCCCTGGACATGAAGCTTTTTCTGAAATGCGAGCTCGAGGGGCAAAATCAACGGATGTAGTTGTATTGGCTGTTGCTGCAGATGATGGAGTAATGCCACAAACAATTGAAGCAATTAATCATTCAAAAGCTGCTGGCGTTCCACTCATTATTGCAATAAACAAGATTGACAAACCTGATGCAAACTCAGAAAAAGTTAAAAGTGAGCTGTTGACGCATGAGGTAATTCCAGAGGAGCTTGGTGGGGATGCCATGTTTGTAGAGGTATCAGCATTAACAGGACAAGGAATTGATAATTTATTAGATGCAATTTTACTTCAGGCTGAGGTATTAGAATTAAAAGCTTCGATTAATACGCCTGCAAAAGGAGTTGTAATTGAAGGTAGGCTTGATAAAGGTCGTGGTCCAGTAACAACATTGTTAGTCCAATCGGGAGTGCTGAATCCGAGTGATATAATTTTGGCAGGCACAGCCTTTGGAAGGGTTAGGGCTATGATCGATGAGGTTGGAGGAAAAGTATTAAAAGCAGGCCCATCAATTCCTGTCGAGGTGATTGGATTATCAGGGGTACCAAATGCTGGAGAAGAATTTATTGTCTTAAATGATGAGAAAAAAGCCAGAGAAGTTGCACTATTTAGACAAGGAAAATTTAGGGATGTGAAATTTGCCAAGCAGCAGGCATCTAAATTAGAAAATATTTTTGATCAAATAGCAGATGGCGAAGTAAAAGTTCTGCCACTAATTATTAAGTCTGATGTTCAAGGTTCCTATGAAGCTCTGGCAGGAAGTCTCCAAAAATTATCAACTGATGAAGTAAGGGTCAATGTAATACATTCAGCAGTGGGACCAGTCAATGAGTCTGATATTAATCTAGCAACAGCATCAAATGCAGTTGTTTTAGCATTTAATGTTAGAGCAGATGGCGGAGCACGAAAATTGGCAGCTAGTTTGGAGGTTGATGTTCGTTATTATAGTATTATCTATGAGGCTGTGGATGAGGTTAAATCTGCCCTAAGTGGACTACTGTCACCAGAAAGAAAAGAAGTTTCTCTTGGTTTAGTGGAAATTAGAGATATTTTTAAAGCTTCTAAAATTGGCACGATTGCTGGATGTTATGTGCTAGAGGGGTTAATTAGAAAGAACTCAAAAATTCGCATTCTTAGAGATAATGTAGTGATATATGATGGTGAGCTAGATTCTCTCAAGCGATTTAAAGAAGACGCTAAAGAAGTAAAAGCAAATTATGAATGCGGTCTCTCTATTCAGAATTTTAATGATATTAATGTTGGCGACCAAATTGAAGTATATGAGACAGTTGAAGTTGCAAGGAAACTTTAGCCTTGCCTAAGGATTATCCAAGAAGTGACAGAATTAGTCAGCAAATAAAAAAAGAACTAGCTGATCTTCTGCAATTTCAGATCAAAGATCCATCCCTAAAAAGACTCACAATTCTTGACGTTGAGGTATCTCCATGCCTTAAACATGCTAAAGTTTTTTTTGTTGCTAGCGAATATGATGAGGAAGTATCCAAGGGGCTTAAAAGATCAATGCCTTTTTTAAGATCTCAATTAGCAAAGAAAATGACCACAAGAGGTATTCCAAAGCTACACTTTGTTTACGATAAAACCATCGATGAGAGTATGAAAATTTCTCGTTTACTTGATGGTGTATTGAATGCTGATAAATAATTTATGATAATTAAGGCTACAAAGCAAGATATTAACGGTCTACTGATAATTGATAAGCCACTGGGATTTTCATCAAACCAAGCACTTTCGAAAATAAAATGGCTCTATAATCCAAAAAAAGCAGGCCATACTGGGACGCTAGACCCATTAGCTACTGGTTTATTACCTGTTTGTCTCGGAGAGGCTACTAAATTCTCAAGCTATCTGTTTGATGCAAATAAAACCTATGAAGCAAAAATAAAATTAGGGTTTACTAGCTCTACTGGAGATGCGGAAGGAGCTTTAACAGATTTAAATATTGATACGTTTCCTGACAAAACTCTAGTTATTAATGAGTTAAAAAGTTTTGAAGGAGAGATTGAGCAGATACCTCCAATGCATTCAGCATTGAAACATGATGGGAAGCCTCTATACCAATACGCCAGGGAAGGAATTGAAATACCTAGAAAAAAAAGATTAGTTACAATATTTTCAATTAAATTAATTGACTTCAAAAAAGATGAATTGATTCTTGAGATAGAGTGTTCAAAAGGAACCTATATCCGAACATTGGCAGAGGATATAGGAAAAAAACTAAATGTTGGCGGGTATCTAATTGCTTTAAGAAGAACGGTAGTTGGTTCGCTTTCCATTAATAGTTCCATCTCAATAGACGTAATAGAAGAATCCACTGATGAGGACAGATTAAAATTCATTAATCCTATCGATGGATTTTTGAAGAATTTTGATTCCATTGTTGTGAGTAACGATGAATCTAATGCAATTAAAGATGGAAAAATTGTATATAAAAAAGAAGCTAAGGATAATATTTATAGACTGTATTCGCAGGAGAATATTTTTATAGGGTTAGCTAAGGGGGATACTAATGGGAATCTTAAGGTCAAGAGATTAATGGCAATATAAAAATAAGTTATTTAAAAACATATTGTTAAATTGATGAAATACCGTTAAAATGTGCGGTTCTGAAATAGGAGAAATAAATGACAAGCACTGCTGTAGAAAAAGCAAAGATAGTAGCAGAATATCAAGTAGCTAAAAATGATACTGGTTCACCTGAAGTTCAGGTAGCGTTAATAACAGATAGAATCAATTATTTAACAGGACACTTTCAAGTTAATGCAAAAGATCATCATTCAAGAAGAGGTCTTCTGGCGTTAGTGAGTCAACGACGTAAGCTTTTAGACTATCTCAAAAAAGAAAGCCTTGAGCGTTACCAAGCATTAATAAAACGTCTTGGTTTAAGAAAATAAAAAAGTTTATTTGAATTTAAAGCCGATAATTTGCTACTAAGGCATGTGTCGGCTTTTTTATTATTGAGTCATTCATTATTGGGAAGTGAATAATGATTAAAAAATTAAAGGAAAATATAAATGTTTAATATAGTGAAAAAAAGTGTCAAGTTTGGTGACAATACTCTAACAATAGAGACAGGCGAAATAGGCCGTCAAGCTGACGGTGCAGTAATGGTAACTTATGGTGATACGGTTGTTTTTGTAACTGCGGTAGGCAGAAAAAATGCTAAAGCAGGCCAAGATTTCTTCCCATTGACGGTAGATTATCAAGAGAAAACATACGCTGCAGGAAAAATTCCAGGTGGATTCTTTAAGAGAGAGGGTCGTCCAAGTGAAAAAGAAACTCTAACGTGTAGATTAATAGATAGGCCTCTCAGACCTTTATTCCCTAAAAACTTTTACAATGAAATCCAAATTGTAGCTACTGTGATGTCTTCAGACAGTGAAATAAATTCGGATATTCCAGCAATTATTGGAGCTTCAGCAGCTTTGGCTATTTCGGGGATCCCCTTTTATGGCCCGGTCGGCGCTTCGCGCGTTGGGTATGTTGATGAAAAATTTGTTATAAATCCAACAAAAACTCAATTATTAGAAAGTGATTTAGATCTGGTAGTTGCTGGCAGTGATGCTGCAGTTCTTATGGTTGAGTCTGAAGCTAAAGAATTACCAGAGTCAGTTATGTTAGAGGCTGTTCAAGCTGGCCATAAGGCAATGCAGCCAGTTATTAAAATGATTAACGATTTTGCTAAAGAAGCGTCAAAAGATCCATGGGATTGGAAAGCTCCTGAGGAAAACAAGGAGTTGATTTCTCAAATAGAAAAAATTGCAGCTAAAGATTTAGAGAAAGCGTTTGCAATCAAATCAAAAGGGGAGCGCTCAGAAAAATTATCCGAAATAAAAGATAGCATCATAGCTAAGGTTGCTAATGAAGATACAAGCGCATCAGATATGAATGTAATTAATAATGAATTTTTTAATTTGGAATCAAAAATTGTTAGAAATAAAATCTTAGATGGTGAGCCAAGAATTGATGGTAGAGATACTAGAACGGTAAGGCCCATTGAAATAAGAACAGGTGTATTACCAAGAGCACATGGCTCGGCATTGTTTACAAGAGGTGAAACGCAGGCAATTGTTGTTGCAACTCTTGGTACAGGGCGTGATGAACAAATTATTGATGCACTCCAGGGAGAATATAAAGATCGATTTATGCTTCATTATAATTTTCCTCCTTATGCAACAGGGGAAACTGGAAGAGTTGGCACTCCAAAACGAAGAGAGATTGGCCACGGTAAGCTAGCAAAAAGAGGTCTTTCAGCAGCATTACCAAGCCAGGAGGATTTTGATTATACGATACGTTTAGTATCAGAAATCACTGAATCTAATGGCTCGAGCTCTATGGCATCGATATGTGGTGGAACTATGGCTATGATGGACGCAGGCGTTCCTATGACTGATCATGTTGCGGGTATCGCTATGGGCCTCATAAAAGATGGGAATCGGGTTGCTGTTCTGACAGATATTCTTGGAGATGAAGATCATTTAGGTGATATGGACTTTAAGGTAGCAGGTACTGATAACGGTATAACTGCTCTTCAAATGGATATTAAGATTACTGGAATTACAGCAGAAATTATGCAGGTTGCCTTATCTCAAGCTAAAGAAGGTATTGACCACATCTTAAAGATTATGAAGAAAACATTAAAAGCTCCGAGGACTGAGATGTCACAATTTGCTCCTCAGATTTTAACAATTAAAATTCATCCAGATAAAATCCGTGATGTGATTGGTAAGGGGGGAGCTGTAATCAAAGGCTTAGCTGCTGAAACAGGAGCTACAATTGATATTGATGATAATGGATTAGTTAAAGTTGCTTGTACAAATGGAGAATCAGGACAGTTAGCAATAGATAGAATTAAAGAAATTACTGCGGATGTTGAAGTCGATCAAGTTTACGATGGCAAAGTAATAAAAATTCTAGATTTCGGTGCGATTGTTTCATTGCTCCCTGGAAAAGATGGACTACTTCATATTTCACAAATTGCCCACGAAAGAATAAAAGCTGTTAAAGATCACCTATCAGACGGTGATGAGGTGAAAGTGAAAGTTATTGAGGTTGATGATAAAGGCCGAGTTAGAGTAAGCGCTAAGGCTCTAATTGAACCACCGCCGGTAACTGAAAAGAATGAAGAGGCCAAGGAAGACTAATTAAAAAAGCCCCTTAAAGGGGCTTTTTTTTATTTTGCCATTTGCCTTTCTCTTATTTCATCAAGCGTTTTGCAGTCAATACATAGAGTTGCGGTTGGTCGAGCCTGAAGTCTATTTAGTCCAATTTCCTCGCCACATTGATTACAATAACCGTAGTCATTGCTTGCAATAATTACTAATGTTTGGTCAATTTTTTTAATAAGCTTTCTCTCGCGATCACGATTTCGAAGCTCAAGTGCCATATCTGATTCCTGACTTGCTCTATCATTAGGATCTGCATAAGCGGTTAAATCATCCTGCATGTGGGTTACAGTGCGATCAATATCCTTAATTAATTCCATTTTCCACTCATTTAGAATTTTAATGAAATGCTCTCTTTGAGCTTTATTCATATATTTTTCATTTGATTTTGGGGTGTAAGTTTGGAAATGTTTTAATTGTTGTTTACTTGGTTTCGCCATAACTTTTTTAGCTGCTGGTTTCGCCATAACTTTTTTAGCTGCTGGTTTCGCTACAACTTTTTTAGCTGCTGGTTTCGCTACAACTTTTTTAGCTGCTGGTTTCGCCATAACTTTTTTAGCTGCTGGTTTCGCCATAACTTTTTTAGCTGCTGGTTTCGCCATAACTTTTTTAGCTGCTGCCATGGCTTTATCCATGAATGATTTTTTTATTACCATAACAAATGATCCTTATACTAAAAACTATTTAAGCGCAGAATTTTACACTTTTTGCTTATATCTTGAAAGCTTTTAGACTAGTTTTTGCGCCAGTAATGTATTTTCCATTAATGTGGCAACTGTCATTGGGCCTACCCCTCCAGGAACTGGAGTAATATAAGAGGCTTTTAGTTTTGCAACATTAAACTCTACATCGCCAACTAATTTTCCGTTAACTCTATTGATGCCGATATCCACAACAATTGCACCTTCCTTGATCCACTCTCCCTTTACAAGATTTTGTTTTCCTGCTGCAACAACTACAAGATCTGCGTCATTAACTTTTTTTTCTAAATTTTTTGTACGGCTATGGCATGAAGTGGTTGTGCATCCTTCCATCAATAACTCTAGGGCCATTGGCCTTCCAACATGATTTGATACCCCTACAATTGTCGCATCTAAACCTTTGAGGGCTATATTCGAGGCTTTGAGCATCTTAATTACACCATAAGGGGTACATGGACGAAGTTTTGGTTGGCGGTTAACTAATAGCCCCATATTTAAAGGATGAAATCCATCAATATCTTTATTGGGATGAATAGCATCAATGATCAAATCTTCAGAAATGTGATGTGGAAGAGGTGCCTGAACCAAAATCCCAGTTATTTTAGGGTCTGTATTCAGCTTGTTTACTAATAATAATAATTCATCTTGGGAGATTTCCGCGTCTAAATTATAAGATATAGATTTAATACCTACTTTTTCACAAGCTATTTTTTTATTTCTAACGTAAACCTCAGACGCTGGGTCTTCACCAATTAATATAACTGCCAGAACTGGGGGCTCAATTCCAATATTCCGCCGATCTAAAATTTCCTCTTTGACTTTGAGAAGTAATTTTTCTGCAATGCACTTGCCGTCAATAATTTTAGCAACCATATTTAATTGTATCCAAATAGTAAAAAAAATATTTTATCAGATGGACGACTTAAAACGAGTAAACAAAAATTAATTAACCATAAGTTTAAATTAACCATGAAGTAGATATAAACAGTATTTGACCAAAGCTCGTATTTAGGCTATATTTGCGCGTTCGGGGTGTAGCGTAGCCTGGTAGCGCGCCTGCTTTGGGAGCAGGATGTCGGGAGTTCGAATCTCTCCACCCCGACCATTATTTCAATTAGAATAGAGAAGCATTTGATTACGTACCATTGCTTTATTTAGTAAGTTATCTGCCCGTAGCTCAATCGGATAGAGCACCAGCCTTCTAAGCTGGGGGTTACAGGTTCGATTCCTGTCGGGCAGGCCAG
>Ga0307998_1000275_pt1 | contig 29955 bp, 25 predicted proteins | sample Davwhametageno37_FD_203147 | JGI IMG/M metagenome (GOLD analysis project Ga0307998, IMG submission 203147) | Marine microbial communities from Davis Island wharf, Antarctic Ocean - #37 | ecosystem: Environmental > Aquatic > Marine > Unclassified | place: Antarctic Ocean: Davis Island wharf... | reverse complement strand
TGGACTTTTTGCGCACAGACTTTTTACGTTTGGATTTGTTGCGGCATCGACCAGTGGATCTGTTACGAACCTGGTTTGATTTGCAAGCTTTACGTTTAGACTTTTTGCGAACAGACTTTTTACGTTTAGACTTTTTGCGAACAGACTTTTTACGTTTGGACTTTTTACGCACAGACTTTTTACGTTTGGATTTGTTGCGGCATCGACCAGTGGATCTGTTACGAACCTGGTTTGATTTGCAAGCTTTACGCACAGACTTTTTGCGCACAGACTTTTTTCGCACAGACTTTTTACGTTTAGACTTTTTACGCACAGATTTACGTCTTAACCGTTTGCGACAACGTTTTGTAGATCTGTTACGAACCTGATTGGATTTGCAAGCTTTACGTCTTTTAGATTTTACCTTACTAGATTTTGGCCCCTTTCTACAGTGCCGGGTTCGCCCATTTGGACCTTTAACAGGGTGCTTAAGCACTCCATGTTTACATTTGCGAGATTTTGTACTCTTGCAGCTATGTTTAACCATTTTTATTATGAAGCAAGATTAATTTTAGAAATGAAAAAAAAAGTTATAATTTGTAAGAAATTTGTAAGAATGAAACGCGCACACACTATTATGCTGGAAATGTTACAGCAAAGAAAATATAAAGTGACGGAAGACGAGGATACTCAGATATTGGCCACAAAACCAAATGGAGATCCCGTTGTCGTCTTCTTTAGCGATACTCCCAAGTTTAACGTAAAAAGTATACAAATGTACATTTCAAATATGAATGAATTAAAAGTATTTCACTCTATTATTGTGTACAAAAATGGAATTACCGCCTTTACGAAAAAGGCAATAGCTCAATCGGTCGAAATGACTTTTGAGTTATTTTCTCAGCAAGATTTACAGTATAACGTGACCAAACACAGATTACAACCACAGTTTATAAAGCTTCCACCAGAAGAAGCTGTTGAATTTAAGAAACAGTATGGTAGTAGATTTGGTGTTATTAGAGGAGATGATCCGGTTTCTCGATTTTACGCTTATAATAGAGGTGATGTCATACGAGTCATACGAGGTTCCGGTCCAACAGAGTTTGTAACATATCGCATAGTGCATGGATAAAAAACATAGTATATAATAAATGGATCGTTGTAAATTATGCAAAGGTACAGGATTTGTACTGCGTGATACACAATTTGTTTGTGGGATCCCTCATGCAAAACAAACTCTTACATGTATGCATTGTGAAAATGTAAATAAAGGTAAATATATTTCATGTGAAAATTGCGACTCGACTGGAAGAAAAAGAAAAATACCAGAAACTCTTCAGATGAAAAGATAAAAACTTTAATACCTTTTTAGGTATTAAATTAAATCATCCTCTATTTTTACGATCTCCACCTCCTTGTCTACGATCTCCACCTCCACCTTGTCTACGATCTCCACCTCCACCTTGTCTACGATCTCCACCTCCACCTTGTCTACGATCTCCACCTCCTTGTCTACGATCTCCACCTCCTTGTCTACGATCTCCACCTCCACCTCCACCTTGTCTACGATCTCCACCTCCACCTCCACCTTGTCTACGATCACCACCACCTCCTCCTCCTTGTCTACCACCTACTTGTTTACTCCCGCCTCTAATATCGCTACTTCCACCACCTCGTCTACTTCCACCTCTAACATCACCACCACCTTGTCTACTTCTACTTTTTTGTTTTGGCTTTTCAACATCTGGTTTACTTTCTTCCCTAGGAAATTCACCCTTCTTAGCGCGTCTTATCGAGTTGGAAACTCTAATTTTTTTCCCTTTTCCCTTCTTCTCATATATATTGTATTCAGACGAAGTCCATTCGTGTATAACCATAATACCACCTCTTTTTCTGTCAATCAGAATGGTTGGTTTACCTTTCTCAGCAGGTCTTTTGCCAAAACACGCCACACTTTTCCAGTAATATCCTCTGTTATTTGGCATATCTTTTAGACTTCTCTTCATGTAATCCGGAACGCTGTCAGTGGCTCTTAAAAAATGTTTATAACACCTTCCCATTCCCTTCTTTTGGTATCTATTCTTTCTGTCCTGTTTCCGATCACTTTGGTAAAATGCTTTGGATATAACAGACAATTCTGCCTTCTTTATCTTTTCATCGGCCTTCTTTTGCATCTTGATTCGTTTCTTCTCACCAACTTCAGCCATAACATCCTTTATTTGAGATTTTAGTTCTGAATCTAACTCACCAGAGTTAAGTTTGATCAGTCTATCTTCAAGATCTTCACATTCTTTTGAGAATTCATCATGCTGTGTGTCTATCTTGATTAATTGAGCTATACTGTACGACGTTTCTCTTTCATTTCTTAAATGAGTCGCTGTCTGACTGCCTCTATCCATGTAGAGTGTCAAATATTTGATTTTTTCTTTTATTCTATTACTTTCATGTCGGCGGAGACTCATCTTTTATTAAACGGGGTTTGCTTTTAAAAGCATATTAAAAAATTATGATTGTTTTCATAATTTTTACTGATTATTGTTATTTTTCTTGAACACGTACTTCCTCTGCCTTCTTTTTTCGGTTAGCTAAAATTACCTCCTTAATTTCTTTTTTACTGTGCACAATATGAACTGGACGAGCTGGTTTGTATAAAATAAGAAGACGGTTTAACCACGTTTCTTGTTTACCAGTCGTAACATAAATAACTGTAAAATCCAAGGAAGTAACAATTAATTTTTTCATTGTTGAATGAATAGTATGTACTATTCTTAAAGCCTCCATCCACGGAGGAAAACAACCCTTTGACAGATCGATAATCATAATCATTCTTTTACCCCCCTGAACCTGCTCCATATAACCCTTGATAGATGTAAGAACACATTTTGTAATGAGAGAAGACTCCGGCTTGCCCCAGTCTTCTGTTTTAGAACTGTGAACTTTAATGATGCGACTGTCTTCCCATAATTTATCTGTTAGAACCAACATTAATTTATACAAATAATTTATTTGTATAGACCTTAAATACAAATAATTTATTTGTATTTATATTTTGAGGTATTTACGTAGTTAAAATAAGATTATGCTTGTATCTCATGTTTCATGTTGAGTCTGGCGATCATTCTGGAAATATCACATACGGCTGGTTTCCCTTTAACCTTGACTGTCTTTGACGGATCAACACCGTCATCTCCGTAAGCTATTTGATAAATATTACCAGGAATATCCCTCACAGTTCTGTCATACTGTATTTTAAGATCTTCCGTTAATTTGACAATTCTTCTCTGCATATACCCAGATGTTGCTGTCCCCATAGCCGTGTCAGAAATACCTTCGCGACCGGACATTGCGTGAAAGTAAAACTCTCTTGGGTTTAATCCATGAATAAAAGAAGAAGAAATAAAACCCCTCGACTCGTACTCCATCGATGGAGTTAATTTTCCAAAGGGATAATGAGGTAGTGATCGGCGTCCTTGACTGAGAAACAAAGGAACACGTTGACCCTTCAGATTTTGCTGACCCAGTAAACCGGTGATTTGAGCAATATTAAACACCGCACCCTTACTACCGGATTGGACTGTTGCTAAAAAGTTATTATCAGGGGTCAACGAACCCTTTGCGATTCTCAGACCAACATCTTTCGCCTTATTAAGAGTTGCGTTTACTCTCATTTCACGAATATTGACGTGGGATGTTGTCATCTTGATACCTTCCGCCTCAATGTAACATTTTTGGATTACATCTTGAATCTCCTGCTGCTTCTCTTTACTTGTGACAAGGCAATCACCCAGACCCACAGTAAATCCCTCAACCATTAACCAATTGTTTGTCACGAATTGCACGCAATCAATAAAGTGTGCTGCGACGGCTGGGCTATATTCTTTATTTAATATTTGTATCAGAGAATTATGAGTAGCACCCAGTATTGCCTTGTTAAGTGTTCCTTCGTACAAAACCCCTCTGTATATCTTGACGGTTGGTTCATCAGGGTCTCCGCCGTTTGTATTTTCATAAATAAGATCTTTTGGTAAGAACATGGAAAACAAACCTTTTCCGGTAAAACATTGCACTTTTTTACCTTTTTCCTTTAGTATTCTCCGAGTGTGCTGAATACGCTCAAGAATGGGATCTTTCATATCAATTTTATCAATTATATTAAAGAACTGACTTTTGGTAATTTTCTTCACACCTTGAGTCATGCGGTAAGCACCAACAAGGGAATCTTGGACAATTGCCATATTCGGTTTGCTACTCTGTGGGGAGATAAGATTCCACTGAGCGGCAGAGAGCATTTCGAGCTCGACCTGTGACTCAATCGATTGAGGCACGTGTATATTCATTTCATCACCGTCAAAGTCAGCATTGAATGGCTTGGTAATGGCCAGATTCATTCTCAATGTTTTCCCCACACGTAATACCACTTTCATAGCCATCATACTGGCTTTGTGCAATGTAGGTTGTCGATTTAGCAACACGTAATCACCGTTTTGAAGTTTTCTCTCAACGATCCACCCAAGTTTCAGCTCGTAACTCCTATTGGCATGTGAAAGTCTCTCTAAAAATTCCCCATTTCTTTCCACCTGATCTCCCTCTAACACTAACTCTTTCCCATTTTTGACCTCAATAATTTCATCTCCTCTGTATATGATATCACCAGCTAACAATCGTGTACCGCGCCTAAAACGTTTCAAGTTAATACGTGTCTGACCATCTGGTTTTAACAGGGAATTAACGTCACCGGAATCTACAAGTGTCTGTAACAACTCCATATTAAAAGTTGCCACACGAACTGGAACTGTGAGGATTTCTGCCATACCCGGAGGCACCGCCAATTCACCCATTTTTAGTGTTGGATCTGGACCGATGACAGTACGGCCTGTTTGATTGCAGTTGTGGGTAATTGTACAGTCACCAAGCAGAAAACGATTGTTCTGGTCAACCTCAAATCCACAAAACTTACCAACTCCATCTTCAACGATTTCGATTTTTGTCGAACACATGTCAGTTCCGCTTGGAGGTGCACACTTTTTGCGAGGCAGCAGAGTTGGAATGCGTTCAATACCATCACCGGAAATTGTAAGCTCAAGTGCAACACCCTTTTTTATTTCACCCTTACTCTCCCAACTTGTTTTTTTCTCATGAATACTGGCACGAAAACCCAGTGATCGTGAAATACGCTGTGCACCGTAAATAATATCTGTATGTTCATAACACTGAGTTAGTCTAACAGTTCTTCCCTCTTGCTCTACAGATCCATCTGTATCAATCAAACCAGCCAACACTTTTAATCTAACATCCTCGGTATTGACAATGTATTCTTCAGGGATATGTTTATTATTGAACAGGTTGTTTTCTCTAAGCAATTGTAAAAAGTCACAGTAAGATACGCCATGATGTAGATAATCTTTTCCAACACGAAATTTTCCTCCTTGTTCTTCTGTCCACTTCTTGAAATATTCAACTAATGGTTGATCTGGATTTGTGAATGTTGCCCGAGCACTCCCACCATCACCCAACCACATGCCTAAAATTCGGGGATCAATTGGAACATCTCTTGCAGGCCATTGAATAGGAACCGAAAGTTTTACACCAAGCATACATCGTTGATTTGTTTTTGGTAATTTTAAATAATCTTTGACATGAATATCCACCACTGGATCAATATTTATTGTTTTTCTAAACTCCTCCATCTCCAGTTTGCACTCCTCGTTGCTACGTCCTTTCACTACAGTAAATTCTTTGGATTTTTTCTTGGTATCCAGAGTGTAGCAGACTCGCCATGTTCCATGTTTCTTTCTCCCAGCACACCATTTGGGTGTCTTGTCCTCAAGACCGTTCTCTTGTAAGAAAGTTGTCATTAAAGACTTTGCATCCTCTTTTGAAAAGGAAGTTTCAATACTTAACTTTTTACTTGTAACTTTTTTAGTCTTTCTATCGTACCACGTCATGAAGTATCCACCTAATTTTCCTTGTTTAGGACGCCAATGGATTTTGCAATGACTGCAATATTTCAAAGTAAGAATATGCTCGCAACTAATACCATAGTCATCGCCATGTGATTGTTTAACTTTGTACAAAGGACTTTCACCTGAAACTGTATCTACCACCGTTCTGGGACCACCGTCGTCACCAACTACCACGTCGCCAACGACAATTTCTTCAGCTCTTTTTGTTTTCCCGTCAAACATCAGTATAGGCGTGTCAGGAGTACACGATCTCTTCCCCATCATGTTATTCCGGAGCTGCCCATCTTTCCCCGCTAATCTCTCCTTAATACCCTTAATCGCACGACCGTTTGTAGTGTGCTTAGCCTTTCCCTGACTATTGTTAAAAGTGGTGTGAATACGAAAACGTAGACTTGCCAAGAATTTCTGTCTTTTGTTCTCACTGATCTCCTTTTTATCAGAAGAGGCCGAATTTTCTAAATGATTATTCGCCTTGATTATTTCAACGTACTGATTTGTGATATCATCGTCGCACATGTTTCCGTCAGCTTTTACATATGGTCGATCACACGGAGGAATCACTGGAAGAACAGTGATGATAAAGTTACGAGGATGTACAAGTTTTGGATTAAATCCGATTAACTCAACGTCATCGTCTAAAATATTGTCAAAAATCTTAAATATTTCTTCAGTTGTGAGAACAATACTAGTACGAACCTTGTCCTTGTTCTCGTACACCTTAAAAATGGAGCTATCTGAAGTGGAGAATTTGCATCTTGGATGTTCGGCTCCGCAGTCGGGATGACAGCACGAATCCACTTTCTTGCATCTTTCTTGAATGAGTTTAAATCGTGACTCACCTTTGTAACGATTAATTCCTGACAAGTAAATTTGATCTTTCATCAATAAAAGCCGGTTGCATTTAAGGCAAAAACAATTAAGGAACTTTACCACCCTTTTGTAGAAAAGTGGGTGAACTACAGGTTCGTTCAACTCAATGTAGCCAAAGTGTCCCTGACAGTTATGTGCGTTTTCGTGGCATGTTTCACAGATCTTGGTGGAATCTGTGGTACCCATACGGTCGTCATAGACTGTGTTGGGCCCAACCTTCTTAGGGTTGTCAATTCGACACACGGCCATGCCGAGTATCTCTTTCGCCGAATATACACCAAATGTAATTTTGGTAATTTCTCTTGTATCGTAATCCATAATGTTATTTCCTTTCTGAAACTTTTTAGATTTTTTCAAATCTAAAAAAACATATATTTATCAGTTGATTTTTATATTTTTAGGGAATATTTTAGTTAATGGATTTAGCAACCATGTTTGACCATCCTTGCATTTCATAATGATAATAAAAATGACAGTTGAAATCAATATCTGGATGAGGGTATAAAATGATTGTATTGTTTCGAGGGAGACTACACCACTCCCCATTAAAAATGATTGTATAGTCATGATGTATAGTATGAACATAAATGGTGAATCATGATTGTATTTCCATTTTTTTGTCGCAAAGTTCGATCTTTCAATATTTAAACCTCTTATTTTCATTTTTTCTTCCAGTTCCTCTTGTTCTTTTTTTAGCTGTATAATTTGTTCTGTTAAAGATGTCATTGTTTATTCCGTCTCTGATACTGGTTAGCCGATATTCAATTCTAAATTTGAATAAATTGTAACCGATATGATTAATATACTAAAAAATGCAGACTGAAACTCCAACAAAAAAATATATTAATCACGTCCAACTACTCATGTCCAAGTCTAAGAAAAATTTGGTGAAATGTGCTGAGTGCGATAAGGTGTGTAAAGAAGCTCATTTATACTGTCTCAAAATTAAGACAAAAGATGAATCAATTATGTGGGAGAGTAAATATACAGTTGGATGTACTCACGTAGATTGGGACGGGGAAGAGTGGTGTTCCAACTGCGTTACAATAGCTGACCAAAAAATATTGTGCTCCGGATGTGGTAAACTGGATTGGGGAACGCCAAAATTCACCGATAATCCTCTAAAATATATGTGGGTAGACGGTAGCGAAAGTAGTATATAAAATTGATATTTTTACATTATAAATATTGTAAAAAAATACAATGAGCACCTTAAAACAAATAAATAATACAACCATGAATTTTCAGGAAATAACCGGTTCCAAATTACCGTATTCCATCAGGAAGAAGTTTATAGAGGAACTGGACTGGAAAAGAATGATGAAATTATTAGAAAATAAAATTAATCAGATAGAGTTTTCCAATGTATGCTTAACCGACAGCCAACTAAATGACATGGTTGAAAAGATGCATAAATACCCTTCAATATGTATATTAAAGATTGAAAGATCTCAGTGTATTAATTTGAAGGCGTTTACAGGACTTTTCCACTTGAAAACCCTCAATCTTGTCGAAAGTTGGATAGAAAGCGTTGAGCATCTCACCCACCTCGTTAATCTTGAAGAACTTAATATCCGAAGAAATAAAATCGTTGATATTAAACCATTGGAAACCCTGGTTAAATTAAAAAAACTGAATATTACATATAACGGGATCACCGATATCAGACCACTTACAAATCTAACCAATCTGACAAATCTTATTGCTGACTCTAATAACATAGTAGATATTGGACCTCTTACAAATCTAATCAATCTCGACTCTCTCGTTTTGTACAATAATGAAATAGTCAACCTTGAACCACTTGCGAATCTTACCAAGCTTACCACATTAATAGTGAATCTAAATGAAATAGTCAATATTGACCCACTTAAAAACCTTACTAATCTTACACTCTTGCATTTAGGATTGAATGAAATAGTCGATATTGACCCACTTAAACACCTTACCAATCTTAATGACCTTAGAATCGTAGCTAACGGTGTTAGAGATATTACACCTCTCGCAAATTTGATCTCTCTCGCCTCTATCAGTGTGTATCGTAATGAAATCACCAGTCTCGAACCTATTGCAAATCTAACTAACCTCACAGATCTATGTATAAACAGTAATAAAATCACCAGTCTAGAACCTATTGCAAATCTAACTAAGCTTACAGATCTCATTATGAATAACACTAAAATCACCAGTCTCGAACCTCTAAGAAAGCTCGTCAATCTCGAAATATTGAGTCTCAAACGAAATGAACAATTGGTAGACTTTGAACATCATCTTACCCCTCTCGTTAATCTAACAAAAATTATACACACTGATAGTACCTATAATTTGCGCAATGAACGAAATGAAACAACAAACGAAGATCGTCTCCTTGAAAGGTTCCGACTGAGAATTTTGACTTAGACTCTCCCAGAATATACAAAAATGATTTTTTTTACAGTAAATACTGTAAAAACATATAAATGAACCAATTAGAATTTAATAAAAAAAATAAAAGTATAGGTTTCACAGGATTGGTGGCCAACATTTTCTCTGGTAACCGCCAGAGCGTTTGTCTTATTAACAAGCGGCTGGGGGTTCGAATCCCTCTGCGAGTAAAAGTTCATACCACGATTGGTATGAACTAAAAATAATTTATTTAAATTCTAATCCAGCAATAATTTCATATCGTGCCTCATTATATAATAATTATCTAGTTGCACCTTCATACTGGCCCCTATATAATATTCTTTATTTATTCTGTCGATAACGATATCAAAATCTGGATTTAATTCGGTCACTATTGTATTAAAGTTTTCATATATCATACAGTCAATGACTCCATCTTTACACCCCTTGGAAGCAAGTCGAATTTGCATGAAATTCCCGTCTCCAGGCTCTGGTTCATTCTTAGTTCCATAAAATACGGAAAGTGGTTCCCAGTTAGAATGTATAAGTAATTTTTTAATCATATTCGTTGTATGGGAAGATAATGGCATTTTTGTTCTTTAATATATTTTTATTAAAGAAATCAATTATATTTTATTTAGTTCGGCATCTTTACCCAGTTGTTTAAAGATTGGCTCTAATGTTTGGATCTCACTCATGTAGCGTGAAGTCAACTCGAAGATATTACCTCTATTGCCAGTCTTCTCATTGTTGTAATACTCCATCGAATCTATCTTGTACGGTCCTGGCAATGTGGAGTTCATGTTTCTCTTTGAGATCATCAATGGGAGAACTGGGAAGAAACTCGTTTAAATGTATCAGCTTGGTCTCTATATTTCGCGAGTCAAAGTAAGACTTAGCCTTGTTAGACACAAAAGATACTCGTAGTGTATCTTTTATTGAAAATATAAATATAAGCATGTATATATTTACAATTTCAATAAAAAAGGTTTGCAGTGGTGTAATTCCTCACATATATTTCCAACATCATTCAGTAAAAATTCTTTTAAGAAAGTGCTATGAGATACCACACAAATGTTTTTCTCGGGCCTTTTTCTTAACATTTCCTTAAATTCATCAGATCTTTCTTTCAGTTGAAAGAAAGTTTCCGTTTCCGGAATTTCCCTCCAATATGTGGATTTCTCTGGGATATCATATATTACATTGGGGAATTCATACTGCAATTCTGTTCTGTCACGTCTTTTATTACAATATTCCCATGATTGTGGGTATTCCAAAATATTGTCGATGGCTATCATTTTCGTATTTTGAAAAATATTATGTGCTGTCTGCAAAGTACGTGTTAAAGGCGATACAAACACAACTTCTATTTTATTTTTTTCATCCCAATGTTTACCCAAGAATATGGATTCTTTGTGTCCTTCTTCAACTAGAGAAGTATCTCTGTATAAAGGCGAAGTGTAAGCTTTTGTTCCTATTTTCTTAAATAATAAATTGTGCAAGGCAGTTCCGTGTCTAATGCACCAAATATTTTTCATTTTATATACAACAAAGTTATAAAATATTTTATATATTCTTTTTGAATATATAATTTTATTACTCCCTTACTTACCCTCGTAATCAATCAAGTCGTCCGGACTCATCATAACCGCTTCACCGGCTGCCACATCTTCCTCAATTGTTCTAATTCTGTAACCTTTCCAGCGACATCCCCTGGAAGGTTCACCCCACAGTTTCTCAAAGTACTCCTTGATCTGATTCTTAATAGGAAGCTGCATGTTAGGCCAGCCCTCCTTGAACCAATCTTTGAAGAAAGAGTACAGCTCGCTGAGACACAGAGTAGAATCTCCTTCGACAATGCACTCCTCGATAAACTGACGATACAAATCGTTCTGTCGACGATACATCGCTGTTGCCTCTTTCACTTTTTCTGGTTCAATTCTGACCGTAACTTTTGTTCTCCACCTGAGTAAGTACCAAGCAAACGCCTTGACCATTCCTGGTAATTTTGACGTAAATGTTCTGTCCATGGGAAATTTCTTTTCCAACAGCTGTTCCTCAAAAGTCGGTGGGCAAGGTTTACCAGGTTCAACAAATGTGGATTCGAATGGGATGACACGTAATCTATTCCACGTTGCTTTGTCTGAGTTTCTGAGTTTAGGTAACCCGTTACAAATGAGTGTAATTGTGAACATTGGTGTGATCTCACGAGTATTTTTACCTTTCTCAAACAGATCACGTGCCCAATATTTATCACCGCCAGATAATTTCTTGAGTTCACCATTATTAAGCTGTTCATCTCCATTGGGTTCATCCATCGTAGCCATTCTAACAGGTGGTGCCGCTCTTGACAGCTCAGGATTTGCAGCACCTGATGAGATCTTTTTACCGGTGAAATATTGGGTATTAAACTTGATCGACAATTCACCCAACATCATTTCAAACAGATTCTGAGTCACCGATTTGGCGTTGTCACCCTCACCAGTCCAGATGTACACTTTCTTTTGTGAGTTACCACCAACAAAGATATCGGAATACGTGTCCAAAAAGTAGCGACGGATTGAGTTGTCTGGGAAAACTTTTTGTAAGAACTCAATTATCTGCTGTACACATTCGTCACTCTCCTCAAACTCAACATAGTCGATTGGTAAACATTTACTGATAAAGTCCTCAGGATATCCAGGACGAAAGATATTGGTCTTGAGATCGTACACGCCGTTGTTGAATCCAATCAAGTACGGATTCTGATCCAATTTAGCCTTGAAACGTCGGTCATAAAACACTTCCATCGCCTCCTTCATGATGTTGTTCTTGTACGGAGCGGATTTTAAGTTAATCACAAATTTGAGAATCTGTTTAATTCTTGCATTGTGCATGGCCTGTTCAGCTTTATCTTCACATGTTGCCAATTTCTCACTGGATTCGCCAAGCATGTCTGTGTATCTTTTCACAATAGTGTCTGAGATACGACGACGTAAGAAAATACCCTCCTCAATTTCCTCCCACTTGTGATCTCTGAATTGAAACCATAATTTGCTTGGGATTGAGGCACACACAAATTCCTCTCCGTACAAAGCTTTCAGAGCCATCGCCACATCCCAATGGGATCCGTTCAGAGAATTTGTAACGTGAAGTTTTACTTTTTTCTTCTTAAATTTAGCATATTCTTCTGGATTATCAATCTTTGCAAGATGCATAAGAGTCCCAAGTGTAAGATCCCTAAAAGACATTTTACCCCACTCATATACACAAGTTCCTTCGTCAAACTTATCAGGGTCTTTTTTAGAAAATTCTATCCATTGCTCAAGCGCATCTGAACACCCTTTACCAATATTATTGAGTAACCAACCTATTCTCATCCATTCATCATATTTTTCAGCTCTCCATGGAGCTAGCATGCCCAGAAGTTTTTTAGAAATTTCTAAAGATTCTGTAACTGAAATTTCAACATGTGGAGCTAATATTTTTTTCCTATCCTTCTTTTTCAATTCATCTTTCAAAGGAGAAACAAGACCCTCCTTCACTTCCATGATTGCACGACCACTGTGAAAAATACTGAGGATACGTGGCAAATTCTTCCTGACCTTTCCTTCAATATTAATCGGCTCCTCCAGGTAATCCAAAAGTTCGTAATCTTTGAACGATTCTTCAAGATCGACTCTTTTACCCTCTGAATTAACAACCTGAGTTGCGACATACGCATCCATATCTGGGGATTTTCTACTACCATAAACAAGCCACGGATTACGGATTACAGCATCATCCACAACTGTTGATGAATCCTCGATACCAAGACTCTCAAAGACTTTAAGGTCTTTTATTGTTTTTTGAACTCTTGGAAGGATATGCACTGCCATGTCCTGTCTGCTAACAAAGATTGAAGGAAAGTGTAGATGGAATCCGTTTTTTATATAACTATTTTCACCAGATGTTAGGTAATATGGGTCTTTCTCAAGAACTATACACATTAGATTACTATCTGTGCAATCCTCGATCACATTTCTTAATACAGATTGATAAACCTGTATTACTTGATCCAATTGCTCTTCCGAATACAGATGATTCTCAAATTCAACAGAACCATCATCTACAATTTTTAAGTCGATATCGACTATAATAGGTATTTCATTTTGTGGACATTCCGCGATGCCGAGTACGACATCTGGATTTTCATTGATTCTTGCATTGTAGGATTCCCAAAATGCTTCTCGTACTTTGTTACCAAAATAAAACTTCCCTAGAGGTTTTGTCATTGATACGTGAGTATTATAAGTGCCATCCATGTAATTATTCCGGAGTAATTTTTCTATTGAAACGTTTATCATTTATATTGTTATAATACATTTATAAATGATTTTTCAAATTTAAATTTTTGTATCATTATTTCCTCCCTTTATTTAAGGCTTAAAACATAAAATACCAATAAAGAAACAATGTCACAAATTAAAGAAGGATTTAATTATGTTAATCCAGAGGAAACAGGGTCATATATTGAATACTTAAAATTAAAATACAACACTATCGAAGATTTAAACAGAGAATGTAACACAGAATATGAGTCTTTTGAGGCTCTTGACAACGATAGACCAGAATCTACTGAATATGAAAAGCTTGGGAAGAATCATTTACTATGGTCTGTGATCAGAAAGGAAAAGTTTGATAAAGAGCATAAACACTGGAACAATATCAGAAACAGAGTTAGTAAGCAAGATGATGATTTCTATGAGGATTTCAACGAGGATTTCAACGAGGATTTCAACGAGGATTTCAACGAGGATGAAACTGTATATGTTGTCACGTCAAATGATAAACCAATCTTCTACACTAAAAATCGTGATGAGGCTAGGAATAAAATGGTAAAGATGGCAAGATTATTAAAGAATGAGTATATCAATGATTATACATGTAATATTGCATACAAAACTCTGGACTCTATACAGATTATCGGAAATTACAAATGGTATATGGTATCTTATGACAGTATTCTGGAGAGGATTGAGGTTAAGATAATACCTCACTGTTAAATTTTAATAATTTATTACAATCTTAACATGTAATAAATGAATAATATTTGCAAGACGTGTTTAATACTGTTTTTGTGTATTTGTGTCACTTTGTTAATATTTTTTATAACAAGAGATAATTCAAAACAATTCAAAGATCCGTTTACAATGAGATCATTACCTGATCAACCGATTATAACTACCTTTTTATCAACTAAACATTGGGATAGTAACGGTATACGATCAAATACAGGACTTGGAAAAGATTTTGACGTGTTTCTCTCTACACTATATAACTCGTCCCATCATAAAAGCTCTAATTCGTCACATGTTATTACACAAGATGATAATAAAATAACTCTTGAGCATATCCCTGATAACGGTGAAAATTATGTTTTTATTCCAAACCAAGAACTTGTGTCTGTAAATGACGAGAAAGAACTACTAAATCCTGGTAAGGTAAGGTTGGTTCTATGTAAAAGTGTTTATGCCAGAAAAATATTTGAGAGATTTCGTGAAAAACATGGTTGTACTTGGGAAGTTGAATCTTTCGTATTTCCTCCAGTAACGTATAATCAGTTTTTTAACTTCCCAAAATCTCGATCCGTTTACTTTCACCCTGCTGGTGGCTCACGAATGAAAAATACAACAACGGTTGTTAAGGCTTGGGCTAAACACCCTGAGTGGCCAGATCTTATTGTTACTTGCAATGGTGATTGCGATTCTACTCATGCAGAAATTAGAAATATTTCAAGTAATAGTAATAATATAGTAATATATGGATTTTTAGATATAGAAGACATGCGTAGGATGCAGTCATACTCTGGTGTTGTAATAATGCCAAGTGCTTGTGAGGGGTTCGGGCATAGTATATACGAAGCTATGGAAAATGGAAACCTACTAATTACGTTGGATATACCACCAGTTAATGAAAATATGAGAGATGGTGAAAATTGTTTATTGATAAAACCAGAAACAGAATATAAAATTGGAGATCCTAACGGAAATATTGAGTGGATTAAAAATCTTTCTCCTGAAATAGGATTGGTGGGTTCCTCTTGTTTTGAAGTATCAATTGAAGGGATTGAGAAAGCTGTGGAAAGATCTTTCAACTTATCAGAAAAAGAATATAATAATATACGACTGACAGCGTTGCAAGACATTACAAATATGATTACAACCGGTATAAAATCTATAAGAAATGTTTTATCCAAATCGGGATTTACGTTAAAACAATATAAAGACGTTAATAATTCCCGTCCTATAGATGTGGTTGTTACATGGGTCAATACAACTGACCCAGGCTGGGTCAGTTCATATGAATATCATACCGGGAAAACTCTTGATAAGGGAAGTGCGCGATGGACCCCTGTGAAGGCAGATCCCGAGACAGAACTATCTATGTGTCTGGAGCTAGTTCGTAAAAATATGCCATGGGTAAGAAATACATATGTGGTCACGGCCTCACCTCAGAGACCCAAGTGTCTCAAGGATGAGATCATTGTACATCATCATGAATTAGGACTCACTCCTGTTTTCAATTCACTTGCTATAGAATCATCATTACATCTCATACCCGGACTATCAGAGAATTTTATATATCTAAATGATGATTTTTACGTGCGACTGCCTGTATACCCATCGGCATTTATAACTAAAGATGGACTTCCAATACTACGTTTCGACCACTTCGAGCATTCTGAAAACGCAAATGCCCATCTTAATTCCCTTCAATTAACAGCAAAAATTACGAATTCTAAGCCTATAGTACCTTTGCATACTCCTCTTTCTCTATCTCAAACAATGATGAAAGATGTTGAAAATACATACCCAACTGAATGGAATGAAACTAGAAGATGTATACTTCGACACACTTGCGAATCAGAAATAACCCCTATAGCGGCAGCCATGAATATGGCTTTACGCAGTGGGAAAGCGGTTAAATCCGATGATGAAATAAAAAACTTGTTTCTTGAGACTCTTCAACCAATAGACATGACAGATATACACTTTGTATGTGTAAACAGTCTCGATGGAGATATCGATGATCTGCGACGTACCTTGCAGATAGAATAAATTTTCTTTCTGATTTTATGAGACAAAATAATATTAAGCATATATGATATATCGTGTATAGATGTGAACTGGTAATATACAATACCAGCAGTACAAACAATATGTTTCTACCACCGTTTAACTTCAGCGACGTGAATGATTTACTGAACACAAAAGAAGAAATTTGGAAATTTACTAATTTTTGATTTACACAACCTATCATGTAATGTACATGATTATTGAATATGTATACTGGATATAGAATTATACAAGTTTGATATTTTAGTATTAAAAATAATTATTTTTAATACTAACCGATAATGTTATGATAACTTTACAAGTATTATTCATTTATGATATGATATAATAAATGAATAATACTTGTAAAGTTATCATAACATTTTTCATTTTAATAACAATTTTTAGTTATTATTTATTTGTAGCCTCGAAACGTATATCCGTTACAGATGTGAAAATTTGGAATAACATACTTTCCAGCAAAAAATACTTAAATACAAATAAATTTTCAATCTCACGTAATATTATTCAGACAGTTCCTGATAAAACAGATATAAGTACTGTTATAAAAAAAAATATGATTATGTTGAAAAAGAATAATCCAACATGGAAATACAGTCTGTACGACGATAAAGAAATTTTAAGTTTTATAGAGACAAACTATCCTAAATTACTTTCCTCATATTTAAAAATCAATCCAGATTACGGACCCGCTCGTGCCGACTTCTTTCGTTATCTCATTATATTCCATTTTGGTGGTGTGTATCTGGATAGTAAATCTGGAACAACTAAACCACTTGATGATATAATATTACCCACAGATACATTTGTTTATCAATTGACAGGAAATATAATGCACCCTGCAGATATTAACTATTTTGACGGTAAAGAGATCGAACAGTGGTATATAGCTAGTTCATCTGGAAATCCAATCATTAAGAATGTGATAACAACTATGGTAAATAACATTAACAACCCAAAATTTTTAGATTATTCTGGTAAATTAGGAGTATTAAGACTTACTGGCCCTATTATGTTCACAAATTCAATTGCACCACTACTTTCACGATATCCTAATAGACGTGTCATACAAGGTGATGATTTTATATACAATAATGTTGGATATTTTAGTTTCAATTATAAATCATATTCTAGTAAGAGTCATTATAGCACTTTAACAATTCCTATTTTATACAATAACGATCCAGATGGTATTATACACTCATCGTAAACTATCGAACTCAATGTTACATTTACAACCGATGCACATTGATGGACTAATTGGTAATAATCCAAAATAAGTGTCAATAACTTAAACACTTCAAACGTATAATAAATGCCTAAAAAACAACATATACCCAAGGCACTTCGTGAACAGTGCTGGATACATAATTTTGGTGAAAAGTTCAAACATTCGTGTTTTATCGGTTGGTGCTCCAATACTATTAACGTGTTTGACTTCCACGTTGGTCATGATATACCGGAAAGTAAAGGTGGTAGATTATGCCTTGAAAATCTGAAACCCATTTGCGCGAGGTGTAATTTATCAATGGGATCTCAGTACAGCATTACAGAGTGGATGACTCTGGATCAGAACATTCATCAACAGCGGTGCTGTTCTATATCTTAATTCTATATGAAATTATTTCATATAGAAATTTCTTATCATTAAATTTATTCTATCAACACCAATCCAATCTTAATCTGAAAGTAGGACATTTTTTTACCACCGTCCATATCCAACACATCTTTAATAGGTCGCAGACGAGTTTTACCAACGTCGTTTACAGCATCCCTTATTCTACTCAACGCAACATCATTAATACCTTCTCTTTTCTTATCAATACCCTTGGGGTTTTCACTCATCTTGTCGGTAATGTGAGATTCTATGGTCATTTTCTTCAGTTTACGAATAACAATGATTTCATCCACGCTTTTACCGCTTTTATACAGATTGTAACTTGTATCTTTGGTACTACTCTTGGTTCCACTCGGTGAGCGTTTTTTCTCAACGATACCAACAAAACAGACACCGTGTTTGTTAATAAAGTCATCGCTGACTCCGTCCACAGTTAGAAGTTCTGCTATAGTTTGTGGATGAATAAAGGAAATATCGGCCAATACCTTGTCGTTGACAATCATGTACGGAGATACTTTGTAGGCGTCTGCCAGTTGTTTCCTGATATCAATGTATTTCTTACTGGCTGTGATCTGTTTACCCTTTGGTAGTTGCAGATGGACAAAAGATGCTTTGTCCACATTTTTGGTACCAAGACCGATAACGGTGTATCGCGAGAAGGCATTCTTAGCCAAGTAGTTCTGGTGCACCAGCAACGTAATGATTTTTTTCCACCACTTTACTGTCTTATGCTTTCCCTTTCTGTAGTAGTTATTAGTGGAATACTGTGACTTGCTGCCTCGTAAAATACTGATTAACTTTGTAACGCCGTAGTTAACCGACAGAGATCTCACCAATCCGACAATAAGTCGTGTTTCCCTGATAACATCGGTTTCCACCGTCTTTGCAAGTCCAATACCTGTACAATTGTCACACGTACCACACTTGCCCTCTTCTGAGATGTCACCATCGAGATTTCCGTGTTCGAAGTAATGTTCTATCATCACCTGTCGACAATTCTCCACGTTTAGTATGTATTTTTGAAAAGTATTTAATAATTTACTCTTTGCCTGATGATCTTCTGACTTTCCGATTAAAAAGCTGTTAATTCCGTAATCGGCGTCGCTATGGAACATCACCACTTCACTGGGCATTCCGTCACGGCCGGCTCTGCCAATTTCTTGGTAGTAAGTTTCCAAATTACAGGGAGATCCGTAGTTAATAACTTTTCTGATATCGGGCTTGTCGATGCCCATTCCGAAGGCCACGGTTGCCACAACCACTTTAATCTCATCTCTGACGAATAGGGTGTGTGTTTTATGCCTGTCTTCCGGTGTACGACCAGCGTGATAACATCCTGCTTTCACACCGGACGATAGTAATAACTTATATATTTTCTCTGTATTTTTTCTGGTCTGCGTATAGACAATTGTTGATTCATCGGGGTTAATATCCAAGTCGGACAGGATGTTATCGCTTTTCTCTCTGACTTTGATGCTGAGATTTTCCCTTGCCGTGCCTAATTGGTATTGATTAGCCTCGTTCAACCCAAGGACTTCGAAAATATCGTCCAATACCTGAGGAGTTGCAGTTGCGGTCAATGCAACCACTGGAATTGCGGGGAACGTTTTCTTTATAACACTGAGATTTCGGTAGCTGGGTCTGAAATCGTGTCCCCATTCACTGAGACAGTGCGCCTCATCGACAGCAAACATACAGATATCTTTTAGACTTTTGAACATAACGAGATTACTGGCAAAAAACTCAGGGGTACAGTATATAACATTTGCTTTTTCCAGTTCGGTGGGTGCTTTTTTCTTAGACGAATTTAACAGTCGTTTGTTTATATTATTCTTAGTTTCAGAGTTTAGACATATACATTTGATACCTCGCTGAGTAAGATGTAATTGTTGGTCTGTCATGAGGGATATTAACGGAGAAATAATCACCGATTTTTTATTCAGGTATGTCGCTGGATATTGATAACACAAAGATTTCCCACCACCGGTTGGGAAAATAACAATACTGTCTTTACCAGCAATAACATCCTCTATAATTTCTTTCTGAAAATCTCTAAAGTTGGTGAAACCGTACTGAGATTTTAAATGAGTGTTCATGTTTTTGTTACATAACTTGTAACAAAGTTTTTTATTCAATCTTGTTTATTAAATTATTTTCTACAAACTCCAAGTACTTGTAAGCCTGGAGTTGTACTATAACATCTGATAAATCGTCCTTTTTCTTACTGATCGCGATCACTCCCAACGTATCATCGTCTTCTCTCATCGTAAGTATCCGATTGGCCTCCTTGATTGCCCACTTTTTACGAGCGGGCTTCTTAACAGCTTTATACCTGATTTTCCCAGCTTTTGTTTTTGTCTCCAATTTCTCAGCCCCTAGTACCTGAGTCTTGTGATATGCCATAAACACAACCAACTTTTTTGAAATACCATACTTAATAGAAAAATACGACCAAGTATGGTGTTCCAGTCGGATAGCCATGGGATTTCGTATTTTTCCAAAGCTCATCTGTTTTTCAATTATTATAATATCACATTGCTCCCAGTATTCCTCATACTTATCTAACATCTCCGTTAAATTGTACATGACCAAATCATCGAGATACTTAGATTTATCAGTGTTTGCAGTAAGATCTTTGTTCTCTAGCAAGATTTTGTGACCGGACCGGCAGACTTTATCAAGGACTTTCTGGAACTCGGGCTTTGCGATACCACAAGGCTCATATCTATCACATTTCTTAATATTCTGTATTTCACCAAGCTCCTTTTTATCCATCTCTTCGATATAGAAACTGAAGTTTTTCTTTCCGATATCAAAACTTGCTATCCAAATTGTATCTTTTTCCATCTTTTATATTTTACAACAACATGTTTAAATCTGCGTATGTTATAAATGACGTTCCCGGAACTAAATGAAAAAGTTATAATCGTGTTAATGATCATGTTAACTTTGATTAGTCTAACAATATCAACATACCTAGCTATTAATCAAACAGAAACCAGAATTAAGACATGTATTAATAAAAAAATATATGTTATTCAAACAGGTGGAACAATAGAGGAAAATTTTAATGAATTGAGCAGCGGTTTGCGTAGCAAAATTGCGGATTACGATATTATTGCTTACAATCCACCAATTGAGGCGTCAAATATGACTTCACAAGATTGGAATCAAATTTCTTCCGATATTGTTGATAAATATAATGATTATGACGCGTTTGTCATAGTAAGTCCACCAGATGCAATTCCATATATGGCTTCCTCACTGGCTTTTATATTAGAGAATTTAGGAAAACCTGTGATAATATCAAGTGGCGATTTGTCAAGTACTCTTGTGCTTGCATCTTCCACTAAATCTCCAGAGGTTATGGTTTCAAGCAATGGCAAGTTAATCAGAGGTTGCAGAAGTGTAATTGGTTCTGACGGTTTTGTATCACCAAACTACCCTGTATTAAACAAGAATAATGTTTTAACACTTCCTTCTGAAGATTTTTCACCAAAATACTTTAATACAAAAAACAAAATAGTTGTTATCAAGGTACACCCAGAATTGGACTTGAAAAATATTAACGAGGTAGACGGAATAGTATTGGAACTATGGGGTGAAGGTACTGGTTCTCAGTCCCCCAAATTCTTCAACGATATTGGGACTTTAGCCAAGAATGGTGTTGTAATAGTTGCCGTCTCTCAACGACAAGATGACTACGAAATTGATATTCGTCTAGTAGAAGCCGGTGTTCTTCCCGGTTATGATATGACAACCGCAGCCGCGTATGCAAAACTCCTCTTCTTATTAGGAAATGTTGAGGATAAAAAGTTGATCGGTCAGTTAATGGATGTTAACTTTAGAGGAGAAATGACAACTGAATAATTAATTAATCAAATTTATGATTAATTAAAATATTTGTACTCCGAAGAATTTATGATGATACAAATTGGCAGCTAACCAACCGTCCATATACATATTCTTCAGGCGTAACTTTAACAAAGCAACAAGAATTTCATTTTGTTTTACTAAAGCCTTATGAGATATCATTGCATCGAGAACATTTTTGTATAAATTATGCAGCTCCTCTTCAGTATTTACATATTCTATAGTTTCCAGGAATAAAATGTAATCTGCTAAAATGGCCAGATTCCTTGCAAACTCAGTATCTGATCGCGTAACAGGTTTTACATTCATCATTTTTTGTCTGCACTGAGGACACTTAATTGACCATGCTGTTCTAATTATTACAGCATCGTCTGATATATATGTTTTAACTTTATTACTATTTTGTAGATATTTACCCCAGCAACTACTATGAGCGCAACATTTACAAGTGGTACATATTCTATTCTTAGATGGTTCTAAGCATAAGAAACAGTTTGACATTGTTTATTTACAAAGAGAAATCTTTAACTTTCTTAATCGAACGATAAAGTTGGAGTGGAAAATGAATTAATCTCGCTAACCAACTTATTTCTTATTTTCCACCTGTACTTGTACTGTCTCATTGTAAATCCCTTTGTAAACCCTTCCTCACCTCTGAGAGCCACATCGAGAACTTGATCCAAAGGATTTACCAACGCTTTTAGATAATACATGTAATCAATGTTAATTACGTCACTGTGTCGTGCAAAATACTCAGCACTTTCCACCTTCTCATACTGTTTTGCTGTATGTTTTTCAGGATTTGCCACAACGTATTCAAGTCTCGTACCCGGATCCACCCTCTTTCCTCTTCTTCGGATACGTTCCGCTAACTGCACCTGAGCAGGAAGACAAAGTAGATAAAAATCCTCCTTATTCGAAGCTCCCTTTTTTGCCATTTGCTCTTCTCGCTCATCCTTATTGTTAGACAGCATTGGAACTGTGTAATCACCCACAATCGCCTTCTTCACACCTTTCTCGTTTCTCTCTATTTTCGCAATAAGACCGCCGTGATTACCAACCGCTTTTGTGATAACAAAGTCTGTATAAGGTTTTGTATTGGAACACATTTTGTTAATTTCATCAGTAACCATATCAAGAATCTCTTTACCGGGTTTGTGAGACGCAATCATGGTAACAGCGGTTTCGTAAATATCTCTGACAAATTTACTGTTATCTCTTCTGGCAAGAAGCACACCCTTTTTACCTATTTTCTCATCAACCACTCCATCTCTCAAACATTTTCTGTACATGTAACGCTTTTTTGACAGGATAAGAAAGAATACATAAATTTCCTCCTCAAACTCAAGCTGTATTGGCGGTGGAAACAATTTGGTCACTTCATCGGCAACTTTCAATGCATAGTCCCAAGTCTCAGTTGCATTTTTAAGATGAGGAAAGTGTATGTAGTTACTGTCCGTGTCTCCATAGATCAAATTTCCCCTATGTTTTGTAGTGATGGTATCTGCAACTATTGTAATGTTTTCTCTCCCCATGAAACATGTGCACATTGCCCCAGGCATGAAGGGTAAATATCCTCTGCGAACACCCATAGCTCCATACATACTATTCGCAGAAACTTTGAAAGACAACTGGCGTTTATTAAGAACATCGAGTAAACTTACCTGATCAGCTATTAATTCTTTCATACCCTTTCCACCAGCTGCCTCCAAACGTTTGATTTCTTTTTTACAAGCGGTCATGTCAACTTTACGAGTGTGACGTCTAGCATCCAACAGATTCTGGATAACTGTAGGCATAACTCCCTTTGGTTCTTTGAGAAATCTGTACTTTCTTTTCGCACACATTGGATTCTTTGATATGGTTTTCTTAACATCAGATCTCTCGGTTGTGTAAGGCTTGAGAGCGTCTACAGCTGCCGTAATGCTAACCATCATTTCTTTGCGATATAATTTACCAACAGATTTATTTCTACGAGTTCTCATTGCCTTAATCTTTACTTTCTCATCCTCAATGTATTTTGTAAGTACCAATGCTCTTTTTACCTTTGGATCGTGTTCGCAACCGTAATGATCTTCCCACTCCATTACATGACATCGATGATCAGGTATAGAAGAACCATCAGGAACCCAAGTATGATAGTCAATGTTGTACGCAATGATTGTTGTTGGGTACAGAGATGCAAAATCAAAAGGGACTACCATCTCATATTTTCCTGGAACCGGTAAAAATACTTTTGCACCCACATACCTTTCCCCTTCAGCAACCGCATAACCATCCTTTTCAACAACAATGTTTTCATACATGCAATATCTGTATAACTGAGAATAAACCTTAATTTGCTGCCCCGCTGTGTAAAGAGTGAAAATTGGTACCATACATGTTTTTGCCATTTCAGTAAGACCAACCCAAGTTTTTAGTTTATCCATCAGTCGAACAACAAGGGCACTATCCTGAACACAATATTTCCCTACTATTCCAATGGCTTTACGAGCTTTTGCATCGTATCCTCCATCTGCATTTCTTTTCGTACCAATCCGGTAACACTTGAAAATACCTTTTACTGTCAATGGATCTTTGGTCTGTCCTAAGAAATATTCAGAAACAGTCTTTAATTTATAGTTGTTAAACTTGAAGTCACGTCGTACCAAAGGTAAAAGATCCACAAACAATCTCCCTTCGGCATCCAAAAATTCAAACTCTTGATTTTTGTAGGCAGCTGATGACCACTTTATGATCTTCTCTTTGGCCTGTGCAAACTTGTGAAAACCCTGTTTGCTGAATTCTCTCATACAACATGCAGGACTTTTTGCCCTTGCGATCATGTAAGGTATATCAAACCCTAAGATGTTGTATCCCACAATAATATTGGGATTCTCCTCTCGAACGAGATTTGTAAATCCCATGAGTAATTCAGCCTCTGTGTTGAACGCATGTACTATCACATCAAAGCCCACCGTCTTCTCATCGGGATCTCCTAATGTTAATAAGTATTTATCATAATCATCTGGTTTATCCCCCTCACGTGAAAAGACACAGGATATTTGGAAAACTTTGTCAAGAGCTTTCTCAGCTTTGGGCATCGCTGACGGATTTGATGAATTAACCTCAATATCAAAGCCCATAATCTTTGGTTGAGGAACTGTATCATCATCTACTGGCGACAAGTTTTTACATTTAACATTATACTCTTGATCGCACAATGTTACCATATCCCCCTCAGGTACACGTCTTCCAGTAAACTTAACCCAACCAGCTGTGGGAAGTTTCCTACAACATACCAACTGCAGGATTGGATTCGCGTCTGATTCATGGATCTTCAATCTCAGAGATCCAAGACCAACAACGTGTAACGGTGCTTTGAGCTTAAAACTCAAAGTTTTTATATCTTTTGCACTGTAAAATGCACAGAATAGAAAGGGGTATAAAATACGCTCACCGTTGTCTGGGTTAATATGAGCGCCGTATAATTTCTTCTTCCATGTCAAAGCTTTTTTCATTGCTTTTTGACGACCTAGTAATTTATCCAGTTTATCTCCAAGAAGTTGCGCCTTGGAAGCGCTCCAACCGATATTAGATGGTAACTCTAGGTATATATAAGGTGTAAAGTTGTCAACTTGTACACACACATTTTCATTTTTGTGATTCAATCCGTATATTCTTATTGATGTAAATTCCTCCTCCTTCTCATCTACATGCCAGCTATATGGGAAAAATTGTTCTTGTTGCATGATGTTTGTTAAAAATGATGAATTATGTAAACAAATGTCATTTTTAAATTATAATTTTTTACTTATTCTGGATCTGGTGCCCCAGATAACATATTCAGTAGATTTGGAAAACATTTATTACCTAACTCTATTTCTACACCGTCTGGTCCTGCATTTATTCCAGGTTTCTCGAGCGCTAGATTTCCACATCCACATGCAATATTAACTTCCGTATTTGCACCATACGCTGCCAATTCACACGCTGCCAATTCAGCCATGGAAATTGGTCCCAATTCAGCCGTCACAGCTGCCTCTTCTTTACATCCATCGTAAACCTTGTCAAATACTACATTTGCCACACCCAAACATGTGTTAATCGAGTTTTGGCAATCTTTATCGCATCCTCCCACACATGTTCCACTGCTACATGTTGGTTGCGTCCCTCCTTCATATTTTTTATTTTGACATGATTCGTCATTGCTACACTTAAATTGACATGTACCTGCGCAGTTAGGTGCACACGAATTAGCAGGATCTGGATTTCCTTGATCGTTTTGGTACAACCATTGATACCTTTGATCGACAAGTGAAACTTTAGTATCATTGCCACATATTAATGGTGTTGGGCAACTATAGTATCCGTCTCCTGAATTGTACTCCTCGTATGGAGGGCAGTACTGCCATGAAGGTTTTTGGTCTGTGACAGTACTTCCAAAATGACAATTACCAGTTTCATTTTCTGAATTTGTGTAATTCATGTTACAACTACCTCTCAACCGTTCTGCTAATGTTTTTGGGTATGTTCTTTCCTTCCAAACTATTTGATTACTACTAAAAGTCTTGAAAAAACCTTGTTTAGATTTAAAGTCCAACTGTCCCAGTGTGTTGTTGGTTGGGTCAGCCGATGTATGACATGAGTAAATTTTATCTGTACATTTACCACTTACACACTCATAATCCTTTGTACAAACTTTCTTATCCTCACCGACACAATATTTTTTATTATCATTTGTAGTTGTAATTATTGGTCCATTAAAGACCTTAAATTGGTCACCACAATCAGCAGATGTTGGGGCTTTCCAACATTGATGGCTGCATGTTTTGCTTTCATCAACGTTATTGTGACTTGTCTGTTTCAGATGTTCAAATCCTTTTGAGGCAGCACCACCGGCCTCTCGTGTGTTAAAACTGCATACAAATTGCGACGTATTGGGATCTGTAGGTGTATTTGCATCCATAGGAGTGATAAAATTTGTAGCTAATGGGATACATTCTACCCCGACTTCTGAACATTGAGATGAATGATTACACATTTCACTACCACCAGTTTCACTCGTAACGCTTCCTTCGCAATATCCTTGATACCAAGTTTCGTCTTCTTGAATGGAACCTTTACATGCTTCTATTCCTTGTAATATTTTATCTCCTTGAGACCATTTACCACCGGTCGGTGTCATATCTGGACTACACGTGACTTCGTTTTCCGTTTGGTAGTTTCCAGGGCATACACCAGGGCATCCATCTGTCCCAGGAGCTGTAGCACATGTACATGGTATAGCAGAACCGCCAACAGGATCAATCCCTTTACAAGCACCTTTAGTGTTGCAATCTGTTAAATCCGCACCACTCTCAAATTCACATGTACCTGTTGTTATTTTTCCATTATTCCAACCAGTACAAATTGAAGGTTTAATTACTGCAGGTGTTTGACCTGTATTTGTGACACCTGTAATATCACATGATACGCTGTCGGAAGAATCTGAGATGATAACACTAGGATTTTTACCAACCAAAAGTGATATAGAAATTGCGCTAATAGTTAACAAAACTAGTGCAGCAATTGCAAACTTATATCCCGTCTTCATTTTTTTTTATTAAAGTAATTTTAATATACAATTACTTTAATTTTTTCTTAACATCTTTTACCAACCATGATACCAAAAGTTGATGATTTTGAGTATCTCAATGCCACAGCGCACATACTAAAGTTTATTCTGTTCTGTTTCCAATCATTATCTATAGACTCTATAATACAAATCCGATTTTCGGAAGTATATCTGATAAGCGTCCACCAATGAGTACTAAGAAACCACCCTAACTTTATATTGTTTGGATGGTTTTGTTTATGTAGCAGTGGCAAGATCGCTAATCCTTCGATAGTTAAGATATCTATCTCATTTGGAATTCCAAGAGAGAAACATAATTTTCTTAATAAGCTTGATCTAGACATATTTATTACTGAAAATATATTTTATACTTTATCTCTGATAATTAATTAAATTATAAATAATTACCTTAATATAAATGACAAAAGGGATGGGATTATTTGTTGATGGGATAAACTCAGTATGTAATAAACAAATAATTACTGAAAATATACCTGTTAAGATTAATTGTGGAAATTTACAAACTTTTGTAATTTGTCTGGCTAAAAAGTCCGCCGAAAGATGTGATGTGAATATGGAAAGTATTAAGAGTGTTTTTCCAAAAGCCAAGGAAACAGTAGCGATCGACGCATCCAATATAAATTTATCAAGTCCTCAAATTTCTTACTACGCAAGATACCACATTAAGAATAATATAGAATCAGATTTTATGCACATGGGACGGAAGGGGGCAGTTGGCTGTGCATTGTCACATATTCAGTTATGGAGAAAATGTGTGGAACTCAATGAACCAATAATTATAGTTGAAGATGATATGTTTCTGGATACACAAAAAGGGGAAAAAATTCAAAATGTTGTGTCTCAAATACCTAAAGATTGCGATTTTGCAGGGATAATGTACAACCCAGTACATACAGAATCTGATAATTGCACAGAACAATGGTGTGAAATGGGAGTTCGTTTCGCCGGTATACAATTGTATTATATAACACCTCGAGGTGCAACTATTCTTCTTCGAGATGCACTACCTGTCGTTGTACACATCGATCAATACATAGCATATGTTGCTTCTGTGTTACCCGAATTCAAGGCAATGTATTGGAAAAATAATATATATTCGTTTTCTGAAATGTATGATGACCACAAAAATACAACACTTCACTCTGGAAACTTACCAAGTATTCGTAAAATATTACCCAACGAAAATACATTTTACATTGTATTTTCGTTGGGTAATATTTTACTTATGATATTTCTGATAGTTGTTATAGTAGTACTACTTAACAAAAAATCATAGATAATTATCTTCGGGAAAAAAACATGTATAATAAATTAGAATGAATTTATTATACATAACATTTGGAATAATAATTGGTCTTACTTATTCATATATTGTACTTCCACCAGGTGAAAAGGATTGTCCTACTATTTCACCGACATTTTACCCAATCCTACATAACGGTATGGTGAAAATTCCTATATGCAGAAAAAAAGTTTTTCATATTCATCATTGGATGTTTTACGGATTTATCTTATTATTCTCATATTATCTAAACCCGATAGTAATTGGTTTTAGTATTGTTTTAGTGTGTCAGGGTTTGATGTATTCAGATTCATTTGAATTTTTTGAAGATATACCAATAGGTTATTCATAACTACTTTTATCAAAGATTATTAGGTTTGTAAGAATCTACTTTACAAAATTTTAGTTTTTTTGTAAATATTTCATAATAAAATTGAATATCCTTTTCTAAATGAATGAATGAATAACAAAAAATGAAAAGATCAGCAACAGTAGTATATAAAAATACCCGTTCAAAAAGAGCCAGATTAACAGAACCATTAACTATCAAAACCAAACCAGTGAAAAAAGTTGTATCTGCAACTCACACACATAATTATATGATTAACGACACATTAGTAGATTGGTTAAAGTCTCGAAGCAGACGAGGAACTCGAAGAACACCTGTATATACCCAAAACAAAGGGTTTGGACAGTTTATAATGAGAAAAGGGATAGAGTTTGAAACAGCTTTGGTAAAACATATTCATGACTACAGAATACCAGTTGTGACTGTTTCAGATTACATAACGGATGAGACTTGTAGAACGGCCATTAATCTCATGAAACAGGGTGTTCCGGTGTTACACTCGGTTCCTGTAAAGAATAACTATAATAGAACACAGGGTGTCATCGATTTATTAGTGAGAAGTGACTGGTTGTGTAATCTTGTCGATCTTGATCCTTTGTCTGAACAGGAGCAAACCAAATCGGCACCGAGATTAAACGGGGATTATCACTATGTGGTCGTCGACATCAAGTTCTCAACTTTACCTCTTCGAGCCGATGGTGTTCATATTCTCAATACAGGTCACTATCGTGCTTACAAATCTCAATTACTTATCTACACACAAGCCGTTGGTCGTATACAAGGATACACAGCTCCCTACGCCTTCATTATGGGTCGTCGCTGGAAATACACTTCAAAGAAAATTACAAATCACGGTTTTAGTTGTCTGGATAGACTAGGAAAAATTGATTACGATGTCAGCGATCGATCTTATATCAAAGAA
>Ga0307998_1000274_pt1 | contig 29964 bp, 29 predicted proteins | sample Davwhametageno37_FD_203147 | JGI IMG/M metagenome (GOLD analysis project Ga0307998, IMG submission 203147) | Marine microbial communities from Davis Island wharf, Antarctic Ocean - #37 | ecosystem: Environmental > Aquatic > Marine > Unclassified | place: Antarctic Ocean: Davis Island wharf... | reverse complement strand
GCCTCCAGCTCGGGGCCAACGGGGAACACCAATTGCTCATCCCTGGACAGCCCTATCCACCCCTTCAGTTCTTTGACGTCTTCCCAGATTGAGTCAAAGTAGATTTGATCTCCCCCCATCAGCAGCAAGTGGAAACGCTGTAGATCCTTGTCATGGGTCCTTGACTCATGCCAAAGCTGCTCCTTGTCGAGCATGTATCCCGCAGGGCGCACTTGCTTGTCGTGGTTGCATAGCAGATCCGCCCAGACGGCGTTCTCGCCCTTGATCAACTTGCGAATGCTGCTGGGGTCCGAAAAGCCATTGCATGACACGTAGGCCATGCGAGGTGCATAGTCCCTTCCTGGCATCGTGAAATGCCATATCTCGTCAACACCTTCGATGGTGTACTCAACCTTGCGCTCTTGATTGCCTTGCTTCGTTGTCAGGTCGTAGCGCAGATACTGGCGTCCGCCATGCTTGAGTAGCACCAAGCTGTTTGATGCCGCTTTCCCATCAACCACAAGTTTTGGTGCTTTATCAAGTTCACCAATGCCGATGAGCGCGCTGACCTTCCATTTACCTTTTGAGGATCCCCGAAATGAGAGTACGGGTCCAAGCAGAATTTTTGTGACCATTAATTTGGTTCCTCTGGATTTTATTTGTATTTCTTTCAATTCGCTTGATGCAGCGCCTTGGCGGTAGCTGTAGCAATCTCTCTACTCCAGTTACGCGGAGGTAATTCAGGGCCGTTGTGGTATATCGATCAATACTTGACGAGAAGACCCACCGTCGAAATCCATGGAATCACAGAAAACAACGACCAGAGTAGACATTTTTTGACGTAATCATGTTTTTTCTGCGCAATTTCGGAATTTCGATGAATCTGAGCCGCAACGTCTTTGAGGATGTCCTGCTCGCTAACTGTCTCTAATTTCTTGACGTAGTCTGTGCGTGGTATCGATGCAATTGCGCCGAAAAATATTAGCGATTCTTTGGGCCCATCTTTTAGGCGAGGGGAGAGCACCATTGCTGTACAGAACAATGCAATGAATAGCCCACCTGCGGCACTCGCACCGAAGAAAATTGCCCAAGGATTTTTTGATGGCTCTGCGCTAAAGAACGCACCCAAAGCCGTGAGCATTGCCAAATCGATGGCGGTAATTGCACCGACCTTGATTTCAGCTGAGGCAATCCAGCCAAGCGTTCGCTCAAAAATCCATTGGGCGCTGGACAGTTTGTCTTGACTTGTACTCATTTTGAAATTGAGCAGGTTTTAGGTGATCAGCGCTGCAGCGGGCAGTCGTCACAAGTCCCACAGCATTGCCTGTCTCGAAAGGAGTGCCAAAATGCTTTTTCTTCGATTTCCCACAAAAGGAGAGCTACAGCCAGTTGGGATGCGTCTGAAGCATGTGAGCCACACCTACGAAGTCTTTTGCGACCCTTTTTTCCAGTCGAACCGCATATGCAACGCTGCTTAAGGTTCACAACCTTCTTGGAGTCGAGCCAAACGCTGTATAGATGTTTCTTGTCTTTAAAGAGCTGCAAGACGCGCTTCTTCTCTACGACTGAAAGCCGTCTTTCTTTCAGCGCGATCTCATACTCGCCTCCGAGCTCATGCGCTGCTAGCTCTGCTTTATGCTGGTGGACAGCTGCTGCACCGTGGGCCCACTCATTCTCGTTTGGCCAACGCCGAGCTCTTTTTACCCGGGCCTGGAGCGTCAGGAACTTCCACAGGGTTCCCCACCATGCGTGCGCCGTCTGCTCATCCGAAATGTCTAAGTTGGACACCTCCCACCAATAAAGACAGAAGGAGCCGTCAGAATTGATATGGCGCTGGGGGCAGAACTCGGGCAAATTGATCGGTTGGCACTCCTTTGCCATCGCCTTCCTGTCCCCGACCTGTTTGGCTTCGATTTCGTAAGGGACAGCCCGACCATCACTGAGAGCAAGATTGAATCGGAGAATGACGCTCACGGCCGATACATGCTCAGCGGCTGCGTTGTACGCGGGCGCGACAGCCGCGATGAATTCGACTGCAGTCGGCATTACGCCCCCTTTACCCGACAGTAAGGCCGGACCACCTGCTCTTGGGCTTTAGCAATAGCAGGCGTGCCGGCGACCGTGCCAGCCGAGCGGGCGCTGTTGGCGGCTTTGTCGCCGTTATCAGCAAGTGCTTCTGTGGCCTCAAAGTAGTCGAGGTTTGCGACTATGCGCTTGTTGCCGAACACCTTCTTTACCGCGTCAGAAGCCTCGTCATAGGCGCTCTGGCCGATGGCCGTTTCTGTTCCTTTGCAGCGGACCTGTTCGTCCTCCGAGGAAAGCACTCCACGACTCACCGAACAGCGAACACGACTCCCCTTCAGGCCGAGACGGGTTACTGTCATTGGGCCGTAATCGAAGCCGATAGCAAGACCCATCTTTCCCGAAAAATACTTCTTCTTTTCAAGCTTCTCTATAGAGAGATCGAAGCTGCTGCGGAATGCTCCAGCCAGACGTGTGGCCTCAGAAATCGTATCCTGGACTTCCGTAGTTGCTGCAGTACCCTCACAAATCAGGCCATGGATGCAGTCCCCAATAAAGCGGATTCGACGTCCCTTGAATTCTGTGGTGAGCACGCGTTCGAGTTCGGCACGCAACACGTGAAGCACACGGACTACGTTCTCAGCGTTGTTCTCAATGTTGTCTGCGACATAAGCCGTAAAGCCGTCGATGTCTGCGTAGATGCTCACCGCCTCCTGGCGGCGCGAGTTGCCGGGCGTCAGTGCAGGAATGTCCATAGTCGAAAACGGAGGGGTATGCCGCGTGAAAACAAAGCCCCCCAAAGGATTGTTTTTCTGGTCTTCCCGCCACTCTTTGACGATGGTTGCGGCTGTGACATCGAGGTCTGCGGCGTCTTGGCATTCTTTAATTTCGTCCTTGGTCAAAGCCGTCTTTGCGGGCGCATCGACTTCCTTGAGGCCAATCGCCAATCTTGCAGCATTCGTAAGGTAGATACCCTTCGTGGACAGGTTGCTGGCCAATTTCGCAGCATGATTCGCGGCATCGCCCAGGAACAATGGTTCGCGATTCCCGCTGCGTCCGTTATTAACAGCCAGAGTCTCCCCTGTGTCGATGCCAACGCGCAAGACTGCTGCGGGTATCTTTGCATCGTCATCTTTGGTCTCATTCAAGACGTCAATCATGAGCTGTGCTGTTGCGACTGCACGTTGCACGCGTTTCTTCTCAGCTCCAGTCTCGGAGTTGTACGGTTTGGTGAAAAGAGAATGGAGCCGCTGGTTGTGAAAGTCCACCCGGCGAGCGTCAACACGCCTGAGGATGCGATTGACAGCGCGATAGTGTTGGTCGAGAAATCGCAGCGTGCGCTTGTGGCAATCCGGGCCTTCCACGTCAGTCACATTCAACATTTCACGCAGATTTTGGATGTCTGCGTACATGTGAACGCCATCGACGCGGTACGCTGCATTGGTCGCAATGGACTCAAGCGACATGTCGCGCCCATACTGCTTGACGATGACGATCTCCACATCTTCCATCTTCTTGTCGATGTGGGTACTGGCGCGTTCGTGGTTCCAAGTGTGGCTCACAGCTATCTCCCAATGTAACCCGCGTGGACAAGGATCAGTCCTTTGCGTATAGTTTCATTATGGGTATTGCTTTTTTACCTGTCAAGTAACTATACGCATGAAGACTACGGCTGACAAAATTCGCTGGGGCACTGAACGACGCCTCGAATTCATTGAGTTCCGTCTCTACTGGGAAGGCGGCGTCCGGCGCGGAGATATCACTGAAAAATTTGGAGTCTCCACCCCTCAGGCATCTGCAGACCTTGGCTTGTACCAACAGCTTGCTCCTCGTAACCTGGTGTACGACTCCAGTGAGAAGCGGTACGTCAGCACGGAACACTTTCAGCCACTCTTTCTAGACCTCAGAGCAGATGTCTATCTGGCTCATCTGCACGATGCGTCTGGGGATCGCATTCGTCTGCTGGACTCTTGGATGGGGGATGTACCGAGTGCTGCACTTATGCCCGTTCCTTCCAGGCGGGTGAAGTCGGATGTGCTTCGGGCGATGACAAAGGCGATACGAGAAAAGCGGGCGATTGAGGTTTCGTATCAATCGATGAACAACGCCAATCTGGACAAAGCATGGAGGTGGCTTTCCCCCCACTCGCTTGTGAACGATGGTGCGCGATGGCACGTCCGCGCCTTCTGTCACAACAGGCACGCTTTCCGCGATTTCCTTCTATCTCGCTGTGATGCCACCAGAGAATATGGCAAAGCTGAAGGCGCCATCGCCAACGACACCGCTTGGAATGAACTGTTTGAAGTTCGGCTTTATCCTAACCCAAAGCTTAATGAGGTTCAGAAACGAGGAGTCATGGAAGACTATGAAATGGTGGATGGGGAGCTTTCCATCTCTATTAGAAAAGCACTTCTCTTTTACTTTGAAAAAAATCTTCGACTTGACGTACCTGATGTTGAAGGAAATCCGGCAGCTACGCCTTTGAAAATTTTTAACTACGAGGATTTCAAGGTGGCGATGTCGCAAGGCTAGGCGGTTGCCGAATAGTGCCTCAGACTCTGAGAATTGATATATCCCGAATTAACTATTGAGGTGTAACAGATTCTGCAGGCGGACATTGAAACACAGCGAACCTTGGTCGCGCTGTTTCAAGCGTCGCCCAAGTCTGACCGAAAGAAGAATTTGACGGAAGCCCACTTCTTGCCTGCACGTTTTGTTGCCAGTCAATGAGAAATACTCACACAGTCTCTGCATTAAAAGTCAATGACGATCATTCATGGCACGCGACGACTTCACTAAACCGACCAAGATTCAGGCATATCAGCGAGTAGCAGGCCGTTGTTCAAATCCCGACTGCCGCGCACCCACATTCGGTCCTGCAGGCGAAAAAAACATTTCCAATGTGGGGGTCGGCGCGCATATTCACGCGGCAGCCCCCGGGGGGCCTCGCTATCTTCCAACGATGACGGTTGAGGACAGGCGCGGCTTCGGCAACATCATCTGGCTGTGCCAAACCTGCTCGACCATCATCGACCGAGACCCCAAGTCGTACTCTGCAGAAACGCTTCAGAAATGGAAAGCATCGGCTGAAGCAAGGGCTCTCATGGAGCAAGGTAAACGGCTACCCGATGAACGGGACATTTATCGTATGGCGGCCATGGCCATGGGCAACAAATCGCCCGGTTTTTATCCTGAAGCCATAGGCAAACTTCACAAAGCGCTGGCCAATCAACTTGAGTCTGTTGATCCTAGGTTCACTATCTCAACGACGTACTCAGGCCGATCCAATACCGGGTGAGTCTTGGACTTGCGGCATAAAACCAGTCCAAGTTTTTATCCGCACCCCCTCCCGGGGGTTAGTGGGTCACTTCTGCGTGGAAATCAACATCATTTCCCTTCACACAGCCTTTCAAGATCGGATTTGGCTTTTCTCGGTCCGGCGGTGCCGTGGCTTCTCCTACGCGAGTCCAGAACAACTCATCCACCGCTTTGGCGGGTCGTACAGCTCGAAAATGACTTTTCCCCTGCCTTGAGGATGGTGGCGATCGAGGAGAGCCCCGCGTGGGTGACACCGGCTGCGGAGAGGAGCCCGGCGGCCAGGAATGGGGTGAGGGCGAAACGCATGCTCTGGTGGGTGGCAGTTGATTGCCAGCATCATAGGAGACCCCTCCTGCAGCTTCCCCCATCGCTGGTGTCTTCGTGAACATCTTCACGCGGAACGCCCGACGCTAAGTCGATTGGTAGGGCATTGTGGGCGACTGGGGAATCCTCTCGAGACGTTCCCCCAATGCAACCCGTTGATCCGCAAGAACAGATGGCCAACTCGCGAGGGGAACCTGCCACCCTGTCTGCACAAGCCGGATGGAGTAAAGATGGGCCAGACCGGCAAGATCTATTCTGAGGACCGTAGGCACCAGCACTGCCCTGTTGCGTAGATCACAAAAGAGGCTATGGGGGGCGGCTTGTCTGCTCTACTGGCCCAATGAGTTCGCGTGGCTTACGTCACTCGACGGTTTGAGTCGCCTCGGGGCGATTCATATATGAGAATATTTGGATTACATGCACTGAATCATTCCTGCGATAAGGCCGTCACTCAGAAATGAGTAACTACAACTCTTTCAACAGCTTTGCCTGAAATAGGGGATTGCATGACAGTCGCAATTCTTCAACATCTCACACATCGAAGTAGCGTCATGGCCGAATGCTACTTCGCTTGGAGATTGCCGTCCTGTCCCATTCTCTCAATTACTCGTAAAGCAAAAAATCACGACAATGCAGTTGATCATGAATTCCAAAGTTGAATTGAGCGCTGATGAGTTTTTTGAGCAATGGCTAGTACATTGCTCAAATGATGACCAACGGGCCATCAACGACTTTGATTTCTACAGGTACTTTTGGACCTCCTGGACCAAATTTTTGGCAAAAGTTGGGGACCCTGATAACCCGAGATGGGTTCACTGGACTGATGCTGACCCTGTGCTGGTCAAGCGTTATCTGAATGGTGGGATCAAGGTGCGCGGGAGTGGCGTCAAGATCAGCGAGATCACCGAACGCCGGTACTGGCGCCTGCTGGAACGGGTGTATGACTACGCCATGGAACGCGGGCTGGTTGCAGCAAATCCAGCAGCGGCCATTGCCGAAAAAGAAAAGCCTCCTTCCGAAGATCCGAAGGGGGCCATCCTTTCACCTGTGGTCTGGGAGCAGTCCATCAAGATGCTTCGGGAAGACTCGGGTGAAGCCTTGAATCTGAAGGCCAGCGACATCCGCAACCGCGCGCTCTTGCTGGTCCTTTTTGAGTTGGGGTTGACCTCGGCGGAAGTCCGCGCGCTCTCGCACGAATCCTTCGTGGACGGCAGGGGAGGGAAGGGTGCCTCGATCCGCATCACCTCGGGTGGCGTCAACCAACTGCGCACGATGGTCGTGTCGGATGAGGTGCGTTCGGCCGTGGCATCGTGGCTGCAGGTGCGTTCGACGGCTGGCAAACACGCGATGACGCCAGCTCTTTTCAGCTCGCAGACTGGCAAACCAATGACCGACGAAAACCTGCTGGTGCTGGTGCGCGCGCATCTGCTGGCCGCCAGTAGGGCTGCAGGCCAGGGTGACCCGGTTCGCGCTGGGCCGCAGATCGTCAGGAACACCAGGCTCGTGCAATGGATGCTGTCTGGCATGCCCCAGCCGGAAGTGGCACTTCGCGCCGGTCTCAAGAACGTCCGGGGGCTCGTGCATTTGCGCCAACATTTGCCGGATGGTCCGCGCCTGGAACTCGCGCGCGCGTCCAGCCGAAAGGACGACGAACCGCTGCGCCCAGCCTACGCGTAGCTGCTCTCAGGGTGATCCGCTGGGGCTCAACCACTGGTCTTCACCCTGAGCACTGGTAACACGCCCTATCTCGGCATTCAGTCATCTTGGAAACGCTGGCGCCAACTGGACTATCCCTTCGTCCTCTGGGCCCAGTCAATTTCGACTTAGGATCACCACCATGGGTCGCGGGCTAAGGCCTGCACTTGGCATTGATCGGGAGGCTTGAGTGAGTGCAAGAGAGAGGGTAACGCGCAACACGCACGAGTTCTGGAAGGCGACGTGTGGAATCGACACCTACGCAAGGGGTTCTGGGAATGCTCGGAACGACACACCGTGGGTAGCCTTCACGGCGGATCGGAAAGCTCTGGTTTGCACGGTCTGGGAAGACCAGATCGCAAAGGTCGTTGATCCCATCGACAACCGGACCCGCAGCTTCGTGATGCTCGGCGGGAAATCGAAAAAGTGGAAGGGCGGGGCGGTCAAGCGGGGCCGCGAAGCGGAAGCTGCCATAGACGAGGCGTTGAAGTTGCGCGTGCCAGTCTTTGGTTTCCGCGCGGTGGCGTCTGGGGACGATCCCGCCAACATGACCCGCCATGTGAAGCACATCAACCTCGATCATGTCTCTGTCCTCAAGCCTCAATTCGGACGCGCCGCCGATGACCCACGGCAACGCCTGGGCCTTGAAAAGAAGCTTCAGGACCTTTGGAAGAGCCCGGACGTTGATGCCCTCAATACGGCAACTCTCTTCGAACTGGTGGAGGCCACCGGCAATGTGCCCGGTGCCGACTGGAACCCTTTGCTTGCGCCTGCTACGGGGACCGACGACGCTGCAGGGCTTCGCGGCAATGCGCTTGCCGCGCGCATCGTGCTGCCCTACCTGGTAGAGCACGTCCGCAGGCAGACCGATGGCATCATCGTGCCTCTCACCTACTCCGATGTGGCCAAGTTACTGGGCAGGGTGAAGGCCGATGGCAATGCCTATGCTCAAGGCATCGGAAATGTCCTCGGCGAAGTGACTAATCTGGTTGAGGCGGGTACCCGCGATTGGCCTGAGGAACTTCGCCCCCCTCACATCACCTCCATGGTGGTCGCCAAATCGGGGGCCACTGCCGGTCTCCCCAGCGATGGCGTCAACGGCTACTGGCCCGGATTCGAGGCGCTGACACCGGCTGAAAAACGGGCCAAAGTGCGCGATGAATTCGACCGCATCCTCGCCTACGGTGATCGATGGCTCCAGGTCCTCGAAAGCGTGGGCCTTGGCTCCGCAGCATCGCCGGCAGACCCCGATTCAGGCAACGGCAAAGACAAACGCTACGGCTGGGGTGGCGGCGAGTCCGAGGAGCACAAGCAGCTGCGCCTCGATGTCTTGGCCAGGCCGGAGCTGTTCGGCCTGCAGAACACGCGCCACGCGGAGACGGAGTACCCGCTCTTGTCGGGTGATCGCCTGGACGTATTTTTCCGAACGGAGGCACGTTTGGTCGGCGTCGAGGTCAAATCCATCCGGTCGGCAGACGATGACCTGGAACGTGGCATCTACCAGTGCGTGAAGCACCTGGCCGTCATGCGCGCTCAGGCGTTGATCCACGAGCCTGCGGGCACAGAGATCCAAGTCACGGCGGTACTGGTGGTGCAAAAGCAGCTCCCAGCTGACCTGGAGGAACTCGCCACGAAGCTGGGCGTGAAATGGATGGTGCTGCCCCCCGGTCATTTTGCTCCGGCCACCCCAGCTTGAAGTCTCAGACGCTCGACTTGAGCTTTTCCGCCACCCTGATCCGCTCGGACATGTCGGCTTTCACATAGATGGCGGTGGTGTTGATGTTCTTGTGTCCCAGCAGCCCTTGCACCACGCTGAGATCACCTTCGGACGACTTCAGCGCCTTGTGCGCGTAGGTGTGGCGAAGCCAGTGGGTGGAGGCCCGCATGAAAGGCCCCTTGCCCTCGCCCGGTTTTTCACCAGCGGTGGCAGAGCACATCGCAAAGAATCCTTTGAGGATCTGATACAGCATTTGGGCGGACAAGGCACCGTTTTCGTTGACGGTGTACTTGAGCTGGCCTGCCACGGATATGCCCTCGATCTCAATCGTCGGCAGCGCTTTGACCTGTGATGCCAGGGCTTTCTCGTCGCGTTCCTCTTTCAGCTTCTTGTCTTTCGCCCAGATCCACCGGTCATCCAGCACCCCGATCAGCGGCTCATCCTCGGGCTTGATGTGAGAGAAGTATTTCAGCCTGCCCTGGTTCAGCAGCTTCTCACGATCCCTGCGGTGCTCGCGCAAGGCCTCCATGGTCTCTGGGTTCAAGGGCACTTGGCGTTTGCGCTTGCCCTTGCCCAGCACCTGCAGCACGCGCGCTTCAGAACCAGGTTCCAGCGCTCGGTCGGTCTGTACGTGGGACCACCGGGCCTGCGCCACCTCCGCACGGCGAAGACCCGCGTTTTCGAGGAGCCGGAACAGGGCACGCAGCCGCCGCTTGGGGGCACCATCGGGCAGTTCTGCAAACGTGTTCCCCACCACCTCCAGATCGGCTTTGGTGAACGAGCGGAACACGTCCATCGTCTCTTCCTCGCGCTTTTTGCCGTGGACGGCCTGGGCTGCGTTGCCGTCGATGTATCCCGATTCTTTCCAGTGCGTGTACATCTTGCGCACTGCGGCGAACGTCACATTCAGGCTCACAGAATTGAGGGGCCCGCGCAGGGGCCTCCAGCCGGTGGTCTTTTTCTTGGGCGAGCCTTTGTCTGCTTGAACCCAGTGAGGAGGCGGGTCGATCAAGAAATCCTTGAAGGCAAAGAAGTCGGCCTCGTCCAGTGAAGAGAGCGCCTTCTTGCGCTCATGGACGGACCAGAGGATCAAGCGCTCGATGGACCGCTGGTACGCCTCCTGGGTGAATGGCGACAGGTCCTGGATCTTGAGAAACCATCCTCGCACGGCCTCCAGGTCGTTGGTGGCACTCATCGTGTTGACCCCGTACTTGCGAAACGTGCCCTTGGTTCCCATCAGATCGGCAGGCCACGTCATCGAAGTCAGCGGCTGCAGGGCGTTTTCATCCGAAACCTGGACTTCGGTGGCGTTGGCGGCGACCAGGGCAGGGAGCTGGGACAGGCCTTCGGCGGGCGCCAGGTTCCAGCGCAGAATCCACGCCAACAGGTTGTCTGCCCGCTTGACCCCATAGCCAGGCAGGGCGTCGTACCAGGTGGCGCCTTGCAGCGACATCCAGTCCACCAGGTTCCCCAGCGTGATCACACCGGCTTTGCGCAGGGCCTGCATCTGGGCGGCCGACATGATCACCCACTGCTCCACGCGATGGGCGCGCTCGGGCTTGGTGCCCAGATGTTCATCCAGCCAGTTGATCGCGTGCAGCACGTCCTTCATGCGCTCGGCCGCGCTGCGGGCCTGCTCCAGATCCTGCACCGGCTCGACCGGGATCACTGCCGGCGCGTTGGCCAGGGCGAACTCTGCCTGTGCGGGCAAAGCAGTGGCCACGGGAGGGGTGAGGGCGGGAAGTGGGGCTTGGAAGGCTTGGGCGGCAGCTTCTGCTTCCTGCAGCGCCTCCTGATACCGCTCGATCAGCTCCGCTTCAGAAAACATGCCTTCGTCAAACTGGGCCGCAAACTCCTCCAGCGTCGGCGGCTGGGGCGCCTGGACTGCCACCGGCTCGGCAACGGATACGGCCTGCGCAGCAGGGGCCGATGGCTGGGCACCGGGCTCACTGGCCGGAATCCGCGGTGCCTCCAGCACAATGGTCTGGTGGTCCCTGAGAACCCTCACCATAGCGCGGGCCTCGTGCGACTGCGCTATGCCGTTGGCTGCAGCCTCGATCCGGTCCAAAAGCTCCTGGTATCTCTTGATCAGCGCTGGGCGCTCGGGCGCGCGGCCTGGCCAGAGCATGTACTGGCGGGCGGCGACCGTGAGATCCACCCCTTGGGCAACCGCCCGCAGCATGGCAAACTCATCGGCTGTGGCGCTGCTGTCGTGGGCGATCTTGGTGCGCGAACCGGGTGGCCGACCGCGCCGCCGCGCTGTCTTGGCGGGTTGCGCGGGCTCCAGCGGCTGGCCACCGTCAAAATCCGCGACCGCGAGATTTCCGGGGCCGTCGATGGGGCCTGTGTCGGCGGGCGATTGACCCGCAGGAATTTCGGGCGTAGAGTGGGCCATGACTTTGAAAAAACCGATTGTCTTGAACGTTGGCCAGCGGGTCCAGCACTGGGCCAAAAGGTACAACTAAGCGTCAGAGGAGCCGGGAAATCCCCCTCCTCTTTTTTTATTCCTCATTTGCTAGACGTTAATGGATATTATGGGACAGTACACATTAAATGTAAAACGATTCCGAAGCGCCAAAAACTTAACGAAGTTAACGGATTGATCAGACGTACTCAATTCAACGTAGCTATCTAATCTTGCGAAGTTTTCAGGACCGCTGTACATTTCCCTCTGGAAGCCCCGGACTGGACGACCGATGTCCACCGCGCGACCACAGGAGATCGAAATGCTTGTTTGTTTAGACGGCCCGAGTCTGCCCAGCGCGCCTGCAGCGCTTGATCACTACGCGATCATTCGCCGCAACGGCTGCGTGGTTCCGTTCGAACCGCAGAGGATTGCAGTTGCCATGATGAAAGCGTTCCTGGCCGTGCATCAGACGATGCGGAGGTCATGCACATGGCACCCCTTTTCCTACCCGATGAGTACCCTGTCGAGTCGCGTCTCGCAGTGGTACAGCCACGAACGCCTGGAGGTCCGCTTCCCGAAGATGGGCGGTGGTGCGCGCCTGAGCGCACGCCGCCGCAATAACACAGACCTTCGCGACGGATCTACTTCTGGCTTCTTCTCGGCGGCAAAGCCCAACCTGCGCAACGCGCCATAAGCGCACCACGGTTTGAAATTCCCATGAACACCCTGTCCATTTCCTCACCGTTTGCCCACCGCAATGCCCCAGACCTCTCGCAGGCGTCTCCTGATCCCTACGCGACAGCGGCCCAGTCTGCCGCTGTCTTGCGCTCGGGGGCGCAGTACCGCCGCGAGCGCATGGAAGCCGACGACATGATCACGACCGACGACGCTGCACTGCTGGCGGGCGCCAGCCGGGTGACCATCAACGCCTGGATCAAGTCGCGCCGCTGCATCGGGGTTTCCCACCTGCGCCGGGGTTTCAAATTGCCACGCTGGCAGTTCGAACCCAACCTGTGGCCCATCCTGCAGCCCTTGGCATCGGCCCTTGGCGCGTCCGATGGCTGGCAGGTGCTCACCTTCCTGGAGACGCCGGCATCGGCGCTGGACGGCCAGACACCGCGCGCCGCCCTTGAGCAGGGCGTCCCAGCGAAACACATCCTGGCATTGGCAACGGCTGAGGCTCACTGAATGACCTCGCCCCATGAACCTGACAGACCTCAATCCGCCATTCATTGAACTTCCCGACCGCCAAACTTGGCACCGCATCCAGCGCACCAGCTGGCGCAAAGACAGCGTGCGCACGCGCGGGTTCATCCTCCCGCCCTTCGGTGTTCCCACCGGCCGCTTCGATCTGTCCGACGAACCCACCGCCTACCTCGCCGATAGCGAGTTGACCTCGTGCTACGAGGCGCTCTTTCGGCGGGACACGCGCAGCTACACCCTGGATCAACTCCGGCAACGCTCACTGGTCGCCTTTCGCACGGCTGCAGGCATGCGCCTTGCCGATCTGCGCGGGCTGGAGGAGAACTACCCTGTGCTGCAATCTCTGCGTTACGAGACCACGCAGGCCTTTGCCGCCGACGCCCGGAAGGCCGGTGCCCATGGTGTCATGTACGCATCCGCCCAACACCCGTACCACGCCTGCATCTGCCTGTTCGAACGCGGCGTGGCCAGCATGACCAAGGTATCAAGCACACCCCTCGTGCAACCCGGCACTGATCGCCTCCACCTCAGCGTTCTGCGCGCAGCACTGGGCTCTCAAGTGGCCATCGTCTCGTGAATCAGGAGCGCAACCCATGCCCATGTCCCCCAAGCCGTCAGTTGTCCGCACCGATGCCGCTGGCCTCGCCGCCTTTGAGGGTGACGCGTTGCTGGTGCTGGAGATCTCCAAGCGCGAGATTGAAACCGCCAACATCGCCAGCGCTTTGGAACGTCTCCATGCAATCGCGGAGTCCAGAGAGACCGCCCTTCGCTACCAGGAGTGCCTGGTCATCCAGGTGGTGGGTTACGACACTGACCCGCGCGAGCTGGCGGAAATCCCCGAGGTGCGCGGCTTTTTTGCCCGACTCGCCAAAGAGTGGCCCCACTGGTTGTGGTTCCTGCACAGGCGTGTAGGCGCGATCCATCTGCTGATGGCACTGCTTTGCAAGGTCAAAATCCATCGCCGGGGGACCAGTACAGGGACCGAGTTTCTTGACCGCTACGAGCTTGCCGCCCAGATGGCAGACCTGTTTCAGCGCGGCAACGCCATGTTCGAGGCGTTCGGAATCAGCGAAGGTGAGGCCGAAGCTTCTTGCGAGAGCGCTTGCGCTGAATTGGTCCCCTAGAGGACACCTGTCCAGGCTTCAGTAGATGGTCAACCCAACAGGATCGCAGGGACACCAGACCTCGCGTGATATCAGCGGATTTTCTGGGCTCGTGTGCCCACTACCATTCCCAAAAGATTGAACCGCCCATGACAACTAAACCCGACTTGTCGCCTGAATCGGAACCCGCAAAGGCCGACAACAGCAGCTCCTTTGGGCGGCGACTGAAATTGGAGAGGCTCAGGCGACAGCTATCTCAGCAGGAAGTGGCGACACATTGCGGCGTCGCGAGGACAACGCAGAACAGCTATGAAAAAGACAAACGCTCACCAGGCTTGGACTACGTGGAAAAACTTGGAGAGCTAGGATTCAATCTCCCCTACCTGCTGAACGCAAAACCACCGCCGCCATCTATTACAGAGGGGCTTCAGGCAACCCCTGAGGCACTTGGGAACGCGTACCGCATCGTTGACGAATTCTGTGTAGACAGCGCTGGCAATCGATTCCCCCTGGAAAGTAGGCTTCAATTTTTTCAGCTTTTGTGCATGACCATGCACGAAGACTGTAGAAAAGATTCGACCATGGGCACGCTGCGAGATGCGATCAAGAAATTGCCCGCGAAAGGATCTACCGAGCGAAAAGGTCAGTCCTGGTAGACGGACACACGCCGCAGCGTTTTCCCCAAAACGACCAATTCCACACTGCCGACTGAGTAGCCACCGAGCTGCCAGCGGCGGCTACCATCTGACGCACGCTGCTGCTCCCCAAAGGCACCTGCCATCCGCTGCTCGAACGCAGACATGTCCTCGGCCGTGACGCTGCAGGTGACACCCACCATGCCCCGGCGCGGCTGGAAGTCGAATTGCACGGGCCGATCCACCGAGCAGGGAATGAAGCCGTCGCTCAAGCGGATGGGCGGCGGCATGCCGGCCTGGTAGCCCATGCCACACCCGATACCGCCTCCAAACGAGTAGGCACTGCAGTTGCGGACATCGAAGCCATAGAGATCACCAGCATCTCTGGGCGACATCCCCAGGGGCGCTGCAACCGACACGCCACCCTCATCACCAGGCTTGGCGATGTAGACCATCTGAGCCGAACCGCAGCTGGGGTACAGCCGCACCTTGTAGCTGGTACCGTCCTTGAGCTGGCTGGACACGTCGAAGAAGCCCTCCTTCGAAAATGAGGTCTTCACATTCCACGGACCCTCGTGCTCCAGTACCTTGCTGATGGCCTCAATCAGGCTGGACTCACGGCAGGAGCCGCTTTGGGTCGCGGCGAACCAGGTTGCCTTGGCCTGCGCCGATTTCGTCACGTCATCGGTGCAGCGCAGCCAAGACTTGTCCGAGTTGGCGGCGGCATAGGGCCCCCAGCACCACCCACGGGATTCCGCGATCTCCTCCGCGAAGTTTGCACGGCTGCACGGAGATCCCGGCTTGTCAGAATCCTGTGTGGCCGCGCGGCACTCTACCCGCTGGTGCAGGGCCTCGGCCTGCAGCTTTTCATCGCTCATGGCGCCGTAGGCCTTGCGCACATCTTCGACGGTCGTTTCACCGCAACCGGTCAGCACCAAAGCTGCGGCCGACACCAAAGGCAAGAGGACAGGAAGTTTCATTGGGCTGGACGGTAAGGAGGGCAAGCCAGGATACGGCCAGTTTTGACTCATAAGCCTTTTGGTTATTAAAGAATCATCATTTATTCCTTCTTGTATCGACGCGTCACCCTTGACTCGCCAGAGGCCTGCTCACTTGACCTCTGGTGCTTCACCACCACGCTTTTTACGAGAAGATTTCTGCGTCGGTCTGAACTGCTCCACCAGTTCACGCAAGGTGCCAGCTTCGGCCTTGTGCTGTGCAACTGCCTGAAGAGCTTGCTGTAGCTCGACCGATTGCGCCTGGTGCGCCCTGGTAATTTCGGCCAAGGAGGCGCGAGCACCGGCTGCTTCTGCCGCCAACCTGCTCTGTGCAGCATTGGCTTCGAGTAGTTTGGCGTGACAGTCGCGTTCGGTCTCTGTCAGCTTGCCTCGCAATTGCTCCAATTGCTTTTCCGCCTGGGCACGCGCGGTTCGCTCTCGGTCAATTTCCCGAAGCGCCCGGTGCTCCGCTTCGGTAGATCGCTGGGCGGCTTCATCAATAGCTGCACGTCCTTTTTCCAACTCGGCGCTGAAATGCTGCCTGCTCTTCGATTGCTCCAGCTTCAGCTCATCCACCTGCCTGGACAGCGCCTCACCTCTCGCTGTGCTCGCAGCGTGCGCACGCCGTTCCTGCTCAAGCTCTGCAGCAAGGGCCTGAGTTCGGGTCTCCAGTTCGGTGACTTTGGTCTGTGCGGTCTGTATCTGGGTCTCCAGGACGGCGCTTCGCTGCAGAGCCTCCTGCAGGTCTGCCTGAGCACTCTGGGCTTCTGCGTGTGCCTCGACGCGCAGGACCGCTAGCTCCCCGCGTGCCAACTCCGTTGCCTGGGTCCACAGCACGCTGACCGCCTGGCCTGCGGCCTCTTTAAGCGCCTCCGGTAAATCGGGGTGATCGATCTCCACCCGGGCCTTGCCGCGCAGATCCTCCCAGAACTTGGCCAGCGCTTCGGCCGGGGCGCTCATGGAGCCCTTACGCACATGCTGATAGAGCTTGCTGGCTGTGGGCGTGATGCCGTATCGGAAGAACAGCAACGCGCAAACCTCGCGGTACAACGCTTTCGTATCGCTGAAACGTTCCCGCAGGGCTTCAACTTCGGCTTGGATTTCGGATTCTTCGCTCATTCTCAAATAGTACAACGTATAACGTATAAATCATTGAATTAATTTTCAATCTCTGGACATAATTACTCTAATGTCCATAAAATTTGCCGCATGACTGATTTAGCTGTCCTACCGTTGGATTCTGGTGGTCTGGTGCCCTTGGCTGGCATAGTGCTGCCCTCCCATCTGTCCGGTGAGCGCGGCCGAAATCGGGCCTCAGGTCTCCCCCAGGTGGCGGCCGACGACGACCGCTCTGCAGTTTTGGCTTGGCTGGCGCGCTACAAGGATTCGCCAGCCACGCTGGCCAGCTATCGCAAGGAGGCGGAAAGACTGCTGCTTTGGTGTGTGCACCAGCATGGAAAGGCCCTGTCCGATCTGACCCACGAGGACTTCCTGGCCTACGAGTCCTTTCTGGAAGATCCCCAACCGGTTGATCGATGGGTCATGCAGGTCGCGCAGAAAGCGCCAAGGTCATCTCCCCACTGGCGTCCGTTCGCAAAGCCGCTGGACCGGCAGAGCCAGCGCCAGGCCCTGTCGACCCTCAACAGCCTGTTCAACTGGCTGGTTCAAGCCGGGTATCTGGCGGGCAATCCACTTGCGCTCAGGCGCCGCAAATCCATCGCGCGGCCAGCCAAGACAAGCCGATTCTTGCCCCATGAACACTGGGCGCAGGTGCGCGCCACCATCGAGGCATTGCCCGCCCATACACCTCGCCTCGCCACGCAGGCGGCCCGGTATCGCTGGCTCTTCTCCCTGCTCTATATCGGCGGGCTACGTATCTCGGAGGTCTGCACCAACTCCATGGGAGATTTCTACTGGCGTCGAGGCGCGGATGGCCGCGAACGATGGTGGCTGGATGTCTGCGGCAAGGGGGAAAAGACACGTCTCGTGCCGGCAACCGACGAACTGGTGTCAGAGCTCATGCGCTACCGGAAGTCGAATGGCCTGGGACCTCTACCTCGTGAGGGCGACTCCGCCCCACTTCTCCTGCCGTTGATTGGTGGGTCTAAACCTATGGGACGCAGTGCGGTGCACGAGTTGGTCAAGACTATCTTCCGTGAAACCGCTGCCCGCCTGCGCGCCCTGGGGCCTGACCATGAAGCCGCCGCCTCTCATGTGGAGAAGGCCTCAGCCCACTGGATGAGACATACGGCGGGCACCCATCAGAGCGACAACATGGATCTCAAGGCTGTGCGCGACAACCTGGGGCACGCAAACATTTCCACCACCAGCATCTATGTGCACACCGAAGATGATTCACGCCACGACCAGACCACAAAAGCCCACAAGATAGGGTGGTCTGACTGCGTAGTTCCAAGTGGCTTATGCGGTAGGTCCAGTGACTTGACGAAGGCAGTCCCCTGAAAAGAACAAGCAGGGTTCAAGCTGTCTATCAGCGCTTGAACGCCAGCACCAGGACACCTGTGGCAACCAATGCAATTCCCGACCATTCCCGCAGCGACGGGCGCTCCCCCAGAAACATGACAGCAAAAAGCGCGACAAGAACCAGGCTGAATTTGTCCACTGGTGCGACCTTGGATGCATCGCCGATCTTCAGGGCGCGGAAGTAGCACACCCAGGATGCACCAGTGGCCAACCCCGACAATCCCAGGAAGAGCCAGGTCTTCGGGGACAGGCTCATGGGGTTGGCCCACTTGCCCGTCAGCATCACGAATGCCGACAGCACGACGATGATTATGGCTGTGCGGATGAGAGTGGCCAGGTCCGAGTCCACCCCTTGGATACCTATCTTGGCAAAGATCGCGGTGAGCGCGGCGAACACGGCAGACAACGCCGCCCAATAAAACCAGCCTGTGGAACTTGTCATGCGAGTCTCCTATTGCGTTCCGGTCATGCCGAATTCAATCGGCGTCTTGACATAGAACACGTTGATTTTTTCTTAGCGCAGGCGCTGGAAATAGCGCTCGGCGTCTGCCGTACTCACGGCCATCGTGACTTCGATGGGTTGGTCCGCCAGATCGAAGAAATGGGCCGAATGCACGCGGCCGTCGTGGCCCACGCCTTCGCTGGCGGCGATGAGCGTGGCCCCGTTGATGCCCATGTCGCGCGCGGTCACCACAAGCCATTCGGCCAGCGGTTTCCAACCGTGCCTGCGGTCCTGCTGGGTGAAGAATGTCAGTTGATAGCCTTGCATGCGGTGCTCCTAGACAAGTGGTTTGAAAGTGGCAATGGTGGCCAGGCCCAGCAAGGTCATGGCCAGTGAGCCCAGCACGTGGGCAGATACGGCAGCACCAGCCCACAACCAACGGCTTTGCTGAATCAGCGCGGTGACTTCTGCGGAAAACGTCGAGAACGTGGTCAGCCCGCCGAGGAAGCCGGTGATGATCATCAGCCGCCACTCCACCGGCAGGCCCGTGTGCTGCCCAAAAACTGCAAGCGCGATGCCCATGAGGTATCCACCCAGCAGGTTCGCCAGCCAGGTGCCCGGTGGAATGAGCGGGAAAAGCGCATTGAACGCTGTCCCCAAACCCCAGCGCAACATTGCCCCCAGCGAAGCGCCCATTGAGATGGCCAACAGCGAGCGGATCATGGCTTTGCCACCGGGTTGTTAGAGAGCCAACTCGCACTGGAACAGCACGGCATGCACATGGCGGAGTTCCTGCGCGTGCTCTTTCACGAAGTGCCGCAGTCGGTCTTCGGCATCGATCAATTCCATGCACAGGGGGTGGTGCGCCGGTGTGGATTCGATGTGATGGTGGGTGAGCTTTTTGCCAGGCAGATAGCCCGCGTGCACGTTGTGCACGATCACTTGGTGAATGCCTGCCTGGCGCGCCACTTTCAGCAGGTGGTGACTGAGCGCGGGGGCGGACAGATGGTGCCAGAAGCGCGTGGGCTTGGCGCGGGCTGACTGGGGGAAATACAAACGCAGTGCGGTCATGTTCTGCATGGAAGGGCCTCAGAGTTCACGGGATTCGGTGCTGGCGCGTTCACGCTCGGCCTTGCGGTAGGCGGGCAGTTCACCCAGCTTGATGCCCTCAGGGGCGTGGTGGTGCTTGGCGTGTCCCACCCTTTGTGAGCGGTAGATGCCCGTATGGCCTGAAAAAAGATAGCTCACCATGCACGCTATGGCCGCGTAGACGCCGATCTCGGTACCGAACAGCTCCATGGCCATCAGCGTGGAAGCGATGGGAGTGTTGGCAGCGCCTGCAAAAACAGCCACAAAGCCAATGCCCGCGAGCAGCGCCACCGGCATGTTGAAGAGTGGCGCCAGAGCGTTGCCCAGTGTGGCCCCGATATAGAACAGTGGAGTGACTTCGCCACCCTTGAAGCCCGTTCCCAGCGATGCGATGGTGAACGCCATCTTGGCCGCCCAGTCATAGGGCGCCAGCGGCTGCTGGAACGCTTCCACGATGACGGGAATGCCCAGTCCGATATAGCGGTCAGCACCCAGAGACCAAGCCGTGGCCGCCACCACCGCCCCGCCCAGAAACGGGCGCAGCGGCGCATAGCGCACGTGCTTCTTCACCCAAGCGCTCAGGGCATGGGTGGCGTCGGCAAAAACCTTGCCGGTGAGCCCAAACACCGCGCCCGCGATGAGCATCACCACCAGAGGCCAGAGTGCGATGGGTGGTATGGCACCAATGCTGTAGTGCGTGTGGTGCACGCCCCAAAGCAGGCCGACCTGATCGGCCACGATGGCCGCGACCAGGCAGGGAAACAGTGCGTCATAGCGCAGCCGTCCGATGGCCAAGACCTCCAGTCCAAAAATCGCGCCTGCCAGCGGCGTGCCGAAGACAGAGGCGAAACCCGCACTGATACCCGCCATCAGGATGATGCGGCGGTCCTCATGCTTGAGCTTGAAAACGTGGGTGAACTGGTCGGCCAGCGCCCCGCCCATCTGGACGGCAGTGCCTTCACGCCCCACAGAGGCACCAAACAAATGGGAGATGACGGTGCCGCCCAACACCAACGGGGCCATGCGCAGCGGAATGACTTTCTTGGGATCGTGGATCTCGTCAATCAGCAGGTTGTTGCCCGCCTCTACATGCTGGCCAAAGCGCAGGTAAAGCCAACCCACCGCAAAGCCCGCCAAGGGCAGCAGCCAGATTAGCCAGCGATTGGCTATCCGGGTGCCAGTGGCCCAGTCCAGGGCAAAGAGGAAGAAGGCAGATGCTGACCCTGCCAATGCGGCCACAGCACTGGCGAGAACCAGCCATTTGCCCAGATAGGGCAGCAGATCGAGTATTTCGGGGCGTCCGGAAGGCTTCATGTGCGTCCTGTTGTCTATGTTGCGAAAGCACAGACGAACCCGGACGAGTGGCAATTGCGTGGACGCGCGCCTACATCACCCCCCACCGGGAATGTCTGTAGGCATCATCAGCGCTTCTGCCCGTAGGCAGGAGGCGGTTAATGGAGGAATGCCATCTCCATGGGCTCAATGGTACCAGCCATTGGATTGTTCTTGCGGGGCATTTTCAGCCGACATCTGGCCGAATCAGTTCCACCAACTCAGGCAACCTCTTCGCCACCGCGCGCTCAGCTTCCAGCGCGATGCTTGTGTAAACCTTCAAAACCTTCGCTCCGGTCGGCGTGAGTTGCGCACCGCCACCCGCGTTGCCGCCGCGCTGCGTCAGCACCAGTGGCTCGATGAAATCACCGTTCATGGCCCGAACCAGTGACCACACCCGCTGGTAGCTCATGCCCAGTCGGCGCCCGGACTCCGCAATCGAGCCCGTTTCTGCAATCGCCCGCAGCACATCGGCCTTGCCGGGACCAATCGCCACCGCATGCTTGAGCTGAACCCGGAAGCGGGTTTTGGACTCCAGCGGGGACGAACTGAGCGTGGGTTTGATCATCGTCACATTGTCGCCCAGCAGTTTGCGGCGCTGCCGACGCGTGGCCGTTATACTTTTCCATTGATATCGCTTTCCAAAGATAGCGCGATTACCTCTCGGTGCAGGTATCTGTAATCGGCACTAGCCCATTGCGTTTCTGAAAAGGACCTTTCATGCGTCTGCTGGCATCCCGGATTCGTTCATGGTGCGCCGCCGCGTTCACCTGTCTTGCTGTCGCTGCTCCGCTGCACGCCCAGACTGTTCAGCCCACGATTGCGGCCGCGTCAGACCTCAAGTTCGCTGTGGAGGAAGTGGCGGCGCGGTTCGAGAAAGAGACTGGACACAAGCTGCGCCTGGTTTTTGGCTCCTCGGGCAACTTCAAGACCCAGATCCTGCAGAACGCCCCATTCCATCTGTTCATGTCAGCCGATGAGGACTTTGTGTACGAGTTGGCCGATGCGGGCAAGACCGCAGACCGGGGGCGTGCCTATGCGCTAGGTCGGATCGGGATCATCGTGCCCAATGGCTCGCCGCTGAAGGCTGATGGCGAATTCAAGGACGTGGCTGCAGCGCTCAAGGACGGACGCCTGCAGAAGTTCGCCATCGCCAACCCTGAGCATGCCCCCTATGGTGCGCGTGCCAAGGAGGCGCTGCAACATGCCGGGCTGTGGGATGCCGTGCAGCCCAAGCTGGTGCTCGGCGAGAACATCTCCCAAACAGCCCAGTTCGCCACATCAGGTTCTACCCAAGGCGGCATCATTGCCTTGTCGCTGGCGCTGGCGCCTTCGGTGGCCAAACTTGGCAGCTTCCGGCTGATCCCTGAGGCCTGGCATCAGCCCTTGAAACAGCGCATGGTGCTTGTCAAGGACGCCCCACCCGCTGCCCGTGCGTTCTACGAGTACATTTCGACGCCCGCCGCGCAGGAGATCATGGTGCGCTACGGCTTTGCGATGCCCAAGGAATAGCGGCAGCTGAACCCCATGGATTGGCAGGCCCTGGTCCTTTCGCTGGAGCTGGCAGCGGTCACGCTGCTGGTGCTGCTGCCTGCTGGCCTGCTGCTGGCGCGGTGGCTTGCCTACACCAGCTTCAGGGGCAAGTCGTGGGTTGAAGCCCTGGTCGTGCTGCCCTTGGTGCTGCCGCCTACCGTGCTGGGGTACTACCTGTTGGTGTCTCTGGGGGGCGGTTCGGCGATTGGCCGATGGATGGCCGACACCCTGGGGGTACGGCTGACGTTCAACTTCCTCGGTCTGCTGATCGCCTCGGTGGTTTTCAACATCCCATTCCTCGTGCAGCCGGTGCAGCGGGCCTTCGAGGCCATTCCGCGTGATCTGGGCGAAGCTGCCGCCGTCAGTGGCTTGAATGCTTGGCAGACCTTCTGGCGAGTAGAACTGCCGCTGGCATGGCCAGGGATTCTTTCCGCGATGGTGCTGACCTTTGTGCACACCTTGGGCGAGTTCGGCGTGGTGCTGATGGTGGGCGGCAGCATCCCTGGAGAAACCAAAACCATCGCTATTTCCATCTACGACCGGGTGCAGTCCTTCGATCTTGCGGGTGCCAACCAGATGGCCTTGGTGCTGGTGCTGTTCTCCTTGGTGGCGGTAGGCGCCTCGTTCTTCGCGTCAGCGCGTCTGGCGGTGCGCCGATGACCGCGCCTGGAGCGCCTATTGGGCTGGAGCTTGAAGTCGAGCAAGCGCAGCCCATGCCGCTGAGCGGCAGACTGCGTTGCGGTCCGGGTGAACTGGTGGCACTCGTGGGACCTTCGGGCGCAGGCAAAACTTCCATGATGCGGGTACTGGCTGGGCTGACACGGCCCGAGCAGGGACGTGTCGTGGTCGGCCAGGAGGTGTGGTGCGATACCGCTCAGGGCATCTTTGTGCCGCCTCAACGCCGCCATGTGGGATTGGTGTTTCAGAACTATGCGCTGATGCCGCACCTGAGTGCGTTGGGCAACGTGGCTCTGTCGCTCTTGCAACTCCCCTTGGCCGAGCGTACTGCCCAGGCACGCCGCTGGCTGGAACATGTGGGCCTGACCCAGGAACAACAGTCGCGCAGGCCCTCGCAATTGTCGGGTGGTCAGCAGCAGCGTGTAGCGGTGGCCCGTGCGCTGGCGCGGGAGCCCAAGCTGATGCTGCTCGATGAGCCATTTTCTGCGGTGGACCAGATGAACCGGCAGGGCCTGTACCGCCTGCTGGCGGATCTGCGCCGCGAGTTGTCCGTGCCCATCGTGCTGGTCACGCACGACCTCAATGAAGCCCGGATGCTGGCAGATCGGCTGGTGGTCATGGATGCCGGACAGGTTTTGCAGCAAGGCTCACCAGCCTCCATCCACAATGCCCCGCGCAATGCCCGCGTGGCAGACTTGGTGGGAATTCAGAATCGGTACCGGGGGCAGTGGCTAGGAGCCATTGATGATGCCGCAGGCTATGGTCGCTTGCTCTGGATGGGCGCCGACGAAACGACGCAAGCGCAGATCCTGACCGTTCGGGACAAAGGAAAAATCCCTTCAGGCCAGGCCGTGCACTGGATCATCCCCAGTGATGGAATCACCTTGGTCGATCCGTCCGCCCCCCGATTGGCTGATGGCAGCGATTGGGATGCACAAGTGCTGGAGGCGCGCCATTTGGGAGAAATATCCCTCATCACGCTGGCACTTGGAGCTGTTTCGGGTGCGCAATTGCTGCTGACACTATCGGGGCCGCAACGCCAGGGTGTGAACGTTGGCGGTACGGCCAGAGTAAAGATGGACCTCAATCGAGTGCATGTGATGCCGATGCGCCCACGATGAGCTATGGGCCGCGATTGCTTCGCCCGCCGATATACTCCATCACAGGGTGTCGCTGTCATCAAGGCGCGGCAGGTTCATGCGAAGGTCGGGCCGCCTCGCAGCTTTTCTACGACCTATGAATCCCTCTCTGATCCAGATCATTGGCGCTGTGCTGTTCGCGCTGGCCGTCGCCCACACGTTCTCCACCAAGTTCTTTGAACAACTGGCCCACAAGCAGCCGCGTCATGCAGGCATGTGGCATCTGCTAGGCGAGGTGGAGGTCGTTTTCGGCTTCTGGGCCATGGTTTTGATGCTGTTCATGTTCGCCATCAACGGCAAGCAAGATGCAACGGCCTATCTGGATTCCAGAAACTTCACTGAGCCACTTTTTGTGTTTGCGATCATGGTGGTCGCGGGCACCAAGCCCATCCTTCAACTCGCTGGATCGCTGATTCGCTTCATCGCACAGTACACCCCGCTGCCGCGTGGCATGGCCCTGTACTTTCTGATTCTCGCGGCAGTTCCCCTGCTGGGGTCGTTCATCACAGAGCCGGCCGCCATGACGCTTGCTGCGCTCATGCTGCGCGACACGCTGTTTTCTCGGGAAGTGTCTACACGCCTCAAGTACGTCACTTTGGGAGTGCTGTTTGTGAACGTGTCGATTGGCGGGACGCTGACTCCATTTGCGGCGCCTCCAGTCCTCATGGTGGCTGCTAAATGGAATTGGGACATCTGGTTCATGATTGCCAACTTCGGCTGGAAAGCCGCAGTGGCGGTCTTGATCAACGCAGGCTGCGCCATGCTGTTGTTTCGCAATCAGCTGGGGCACTTGGCAGCGAAACCCAAGAGCGAGGGGGCCACGGTACCGGTGGCTGTGATTTTGGTGCACCTAATGTTTCTGGTCCTCGTCGTGGTGTTTGCGCACCATCCCGCCGTGTTCATGGGCTTGTTTCTGTTCTTCTTGGGCTTTGCAACGGCCTATCAGCGCCACCAAACCCCCTTGATCCTGCGCGAGGCCATGTTGGTTGCCTTCTTCCTGGCTGGGCTGGTGGTGCTGGGCGGCATGCAGCAATGGTGGTTAGAGCCAGTGCTCATGGGTATGGACGCTAACGCGGTTTTCTTTGGAGCAACGGCCCTTACGGCAATCACCGACAATGCAGCGCTCACCTACTTGGGCTCCCTGGTCGAAGGTCTGAGCCTGGAGTTCAAAACGGCTCTGGTTGCCGGAGCGGTGACGGGTGGCGGTCTGACCCTGATAGCCAATGCGCCCAACCCTGCTGGTGCGGCCATTCTCAAGGAGAAGTTCTCGGATGGTGCCATCCAGCCTCTTGGACTGTTGATCGCCGCGCTTCCTCCCACGATTGTTGCAGTTCTGGCCTTCAAGCTGCTCTGACTCAGCACACCGACCCTTGCGGATCTACGATTTCTTGGCTATCACCAGCAACCCGGCCACGATCAGTCCAGCACCAATTGCCATGCGCAGTGTGATGACCTCGCGCAGTAGAAGCCATGCGAGAAACATGGCCACCACAACGCTGCCTTTGTCGATCAGTGCGACCGTAGCCACATCGCCTACCTTGAGCGCCTTGTAGTAGAAGATCCACGACACCGACGTGGTGACTCCGGACAGTCCGAGCCACAGCAGGTTCTTACCTGTGACCGTGGACAGTTCCTGCGTCGGTACGGCCCAAGCTGCGAACATCAGTACGAAGGCAAAAACAAACAGTGTGCGAATGGTGAGTCCAAGTTCGCCGGAGATGCCGCCCAGTCCTATCTTGGCGATCACCGATGTGAAGCCTGCGAAAAACATGGAAATGACGGCGTAGGTAATCCACTTGTCCATGGCGAACACTTTCCTTCAGAACGGTTGACATAAGCACCCCAGATCATCTCATTCGGTCGAGAGCAGCTTGAGCCCAACGATGCCGGCGAGGATGAGCCCGAAGCACAGCGCGCGCAAAGCGCTGCTGTCTTCTCCCAGCGCCACCATCCCATAGATTGCGGTGCCTACGGCGCCAATGCCCACCCACACTGCATACGCGGTGCCCACAGGAATGGTTCGCGTTGCCAGCGACAGCAGATACATGCTCAGCGCTATGAAAACCCCACAGAACAGGCTGGGCCAGAGCCGGGTGAACCCATCCGTGCGCGGCATGGCAGCTGCGTAGAAAATTTCGCAAGCGCCCGCTGCCACCAAGTAGACCCAACCCATCAAGTACCTCCTGTTCACGGCCCCCGGTAAGAAAGCCCATCAACCATCGCTTGGTCACGCCTCAGTCGTCAGCGCATGACCAGCACAGGTACTTTGCTCGTGCGCAGCAGCGTCGTCGTTGTGCTCCCTATCACCAGGTGGCGGATGCGCGAGTGCCCGTAGGCGCCCATGACCAGCAAGGAGGCGCCCTGCAGTTGCGGGAGTGGGGGGAGGGCAATTTCGGGATCACCTGGCAGCAAAGTCGTCTCCACTGTGAACCCGGCCCTGTCCAGCAAACCCTTGGCCACGCCCAATTGCTCCCACGCGGCGGGTGTGTCTGCTGCACACATGGCCACCAACGCGGGTAGCCCCTTGAGCATAGGGCTGCGAGCCACAGTCTCCACCATCTTCACGGCAGTCGGGCTGCCGTCATAAGCTAACACGAACTGCTCAGGAGGAGCGAAATGTTCTGCAGTCGCCACCAAAACCGGTCGCTTTACCGCTCGGATCACCCGTTCGAGGTGGTGATCCAGATGCAGCTTGCTCGCCGTGGCTGCTTGGTAATGCTCGCCCAACACGAACAGGCGCGCATCCGGCTCCAGTTCAGTCACGGTATCGACGAACTCGCCGTGGCGCATGCGTCCGTCCACCTGCGGCACCCCGAGGGCCGTGGCGCGCGCCCGGGCGCTGGCCAGCATCTGGCGTCCTGCCTCCTGAGCCAGCTTGCCCCGCTGGGCATCCAGATCGCTCAATTGTTGAAGCAGCAGCTCTTGCGCACCCAAGCCAATGGCGCCGCTGAAATCAGTCACGGCGGTGCTGTCAGGGTCGCGCTCCAGCACATGCAGTAGCTCCAGCGGAACGCCCAGGCGGTTGGCGGACCATGCAGCCCAGTCAACCACGGCGGTGGTGGTCTTCAAACCATCAATACAGGCATATACCTTGTTCATGGGGAGTCTCCTCAATGCATGATTTGTTCGACGGCGCCGGGCTTGTCGTGGACGGCGAAGCGGTCCACCAGCGTGGCGCTGGCTTCATCCATGCCGATTACCTCGACCTCGGTACCTTCCCGGCGGAATTTGAGAACGGCCTTGTCCAGGGCGCTCACGGCAGTGATGTCCCAGAAGTGCGCGCGGCTCACGTCGATGCGCACCTTGGGCACCACCTCCTTGAAATCAAACGGGGCAATGAAGGCCTCGGACGATGCAAAGAACACCTGACCCACCACGCGGTACACCCGGGTCTGCCCCCCGTCCTCGCTCAGGCTGTCCACGCGCAGCACGCGGCCCACCTTGTGCGCAAAGAAGATGCCCGACAGCAGTACGCCCACAAACACGCCCTTGGCCAGATCATGGGTGGACACGGTGACCACCACCGTGGCAATCATGACGATGGACGAACTGGGCGGGTGCTCGCGCAGCTTGCGCACCGAGTCCCAGCTGAACGTGCCAATACTCACCATTATCATCACCGCCACCAGAGCGGCCATGGGAATCTGGCTGACCCAGCGCCCAAGAAACACCACCATGACAAGAAGTAGCGTGCCCGCCGTCAGCGCCGACAAACGTCCGCGACCTCCCGACTTCACGTTGATGACCGATTGCCCAATCATTGCGCAGCCCGCCATGCCGCCGATAAAGCCTGTGGCGATATTGGCCACACCCTGGCCCATGCATTCGCGGTTCTTGTTGCTGGGGGTATCCGTGAGGTCGTCCACGATGGAAGCAGTCATCATCGATTCCAGCAAGCCCACTACGGCCAAGGTGACCGAATAGGGGAAGATGATTTTCAGCGTCTCCAGGTTCAGGGGTACATCAGGCAGCAGGAACACCGGCAGGCTGCTGGGCAGCTCACCCATGTCGCCCACAGTGCGGATATCCAGCCCGATTGCCATAGAGATGGCTGTGAGCACCACGATGGTCACCAGTGGCGACGGGATCGCCTTGGTGATGTAAGGGAAGCCGTAAATGATGGCCAGGCCCGCTGCGGTCATCGCATACACCACCCAGCTCACATTGGTCAGTTCCGGCAATTGCGCCATGAAGATCAGGATAGCTAGCGCGTTTACAAAGCCGGTGATCACAGACCTAGACACAAACCGCATGAGCGCGCCGAGCTTGAACACACCGGCAAGGATCTGCAGAACCCCAGTGACCACCGTGGCTGCGAGCAGGTACTGCAGGCCATGCTCCTTGACCAGAGTCACCATCACCAACGCCATGGCGCCGGTGGCGGCGGAGATCATGCCGGGACGCCCGCCTGCAAACGCAATGATTACGCAAATGCTGAACGAGGCGTAGAGCCCGACCTTGGGGTCCACCCCTGCAATGATGGAAAAGGCGATGGCCTCTGGGATGAGTGCCAGGGCAACGACGATACCGGCAAGCAGATCGCCCCGGATGTTGGCAAACCAGGTTTGCTTGATGGATGAGACATTCATAGGCATAGGAAACGCCACCAGCACATGCTGATGCGTTCGAGACGGAGAAAACAGAGAAGGCTGCGCAACCCAAGCCGGGTGTACGGCTCAGCGGCGAGAGGGAAAGAAGAGGCGAAAATCCGCTAGCGCGGCACCTGAAGAGGCAGGACTACGGCGGTGTCACCGAACAAAAATACCCAAGCGGAAGCTCACGGTTTGGAACAAAAACCGTGGCTGGGGAGCATTTTTGGATGGGCTCGGACACGGTTAGATTGTAGCTGGGCACTCTCATGCTGCTGAACGCCATACATCGGACTGTGGCAGCGCTCAGGCACGATAAGCGAAAGTTGCTATGCCCTGATGTCTCTCGCTGGGACCTGAGCCCATGTTTGCGCTGCTTAGGGCGGGCGCCCGGCGACATCGGATACGCTGTGCACTCAGACCAACCCTGCCTTGTGGGAGTTTCGTGCCATGGCGAGCATTGAACGTACTGCATACCCTCGATTTCCTCGAACGCTGACACTCAAGGATCTCCAGGCCTCCTTCACCCCGAGGCCCGAGGAAATTGAATGGGCCCAGCAACACTCGCGCACCACAGAACGCCGCTTGGCCATCCTCGTGTTGCTCAAATGCTTCGAATTCCTGCGCCACTTCCCCGCGCTCGATGCCATTCCAGCCGAGGTTATCGAGCATGTTTCCGCAACGCTGGGCATCGCCCCGACTGACAAGATCGAATTCGCTTCCCTCGCCACGCTGTATCGCCACCACAAGGCGATTCGAGAACTGCTCGGTGTGAAGCCCTACACCGACGGGCAAACACGAACACTGGCTATCCAGATAGCCCAACAGGTCGCCAGTGTCGTGGAGACCCGCGTTGACATCATCAACATCACCATTGAGGAGTTGGTGCGGCTGGGTTACGAGCTGCCAGTGTTCCGCACGCTAGACGAAATCTCTGAACAAGCCCACTCGGCTGCGGAGGCCGCATTGAACGAGCGAATCAACCAGCGCCTGAGTTCGGCCCAACGAACATGGCTTGACCGATTGCTGGAGGCGGAATTGCCGGCACGGCGAACTCTGTACAACCAGATCAAGAAGTCGGCAAAAAAAGCGTCGCGCAAGCATCTCGATTTGCTGTTGGACCAGTTGACCTGGCTTGAGTCCCTGCCTGACAGCGATGCGTTGCTCGATGGCGTTCCGGTCACCAAGCTGAACTACATGGCAGGCATGGCAGCGGCGCTCGATGCGGGCGACATGAAGGACTTGCTGCCCGCCAAGCGCTACACATTGATCCTGGC
>Ga0307998_1000270_pt1 | contig 30062 bp, 34 predicted proteins | sample Davwhametageno37_FD_203147 | JGI IMG/M metagenome (GOLD analysis project Ga0307998, IMG submission 203147) | Marine microbial communities from Davis Island wharf, Antarctic Ocean - #37 | ecosystem: Environmental > Aquatic > Marine > Unclassified | place: Antarctic Ocean: Davis Island wharf... | reverse complement strand
GTAGGAGTAGGAGTAGGAGTAGGAGTAGAATCACATGATCCGTGACCTAAACTCTTTAATCTCTCACTCGGGGTACCGCCACACCTACTTCTGAAGCCGTCTTCATTACACTTTTTAAGATAGCCGACAAATTCGTTGCATCCACTGTCAGATTCCGCGTCCAATAACGCGGATACTAGATCGTAAGTATACGGCGGGTTTTCAGCATCACCATCTTCGTTCTCCTCCCCCCGAGCACAATTGTCAACAATAGTTTGAAGGTTTAGTGATGTGGGCCCACCACACCGACCGTCGATTTTAGAGAGAACGCTCACAGCCGCATCTCCACTCCACGTAAACCCTTCCTTAAGTTCACACCCACAAACATTCTTAACCATATTTAACAATAACATCCCTAAAAAAAAGGATACAATAAGAATAGCGATTTGTCCAGTTTTCATACTTTTATAATATACTATAGATTTTTTTTTTCTATAAAATATATAAAATAAATTTAATAAAAAAAAAAAAAGATACGTGAATTTTAATTAATATATATGTGTATTATTTAATAGTAAATTTAATTTAGTTAGAATATGCTAATCCACCCATACCAGACATAATTCTAAGGACATTATAATTGACAGCGTAGATATACATAGTGTTGTTACGTAATAGTTTTGTACCAATGAATTGAGCGTTATCAATTCTAGAGAAATTGCACGTTCCAGATGGTTGATGTTCTTCAGGTTTAAGAGCAAATGAATAAATATGCAAAGTATCCCGATTTGAACCTTTACCCCCTGAAGTATGATATTTATATGCTTGATATCTAGAAAAATAGGTAGCAGGTAGTTTTTCAAATCTATCGTGTCCGTTTAATTTTAGCTGGAATGTGGGTTCTGAGTCTTGGGTGCCGGACGAGGGCGCATTACCGGAAGTAGCAAATTGTCCCGCGCCACTATTATCTGACTTGCCCCACGCGTGGAGTGTAGAAAGCGACCCCCAGATTAATTCTTTAACAGGATGATTTAAATTAAGTTTAAATGTATGTGTACCGGTTGTATTAATAACAAAGGATTGTACCTGAACTTGTTCAATTAAGTATTCGTGTGAAACTTGTGCAAATCTTCTTCTTTCATCAGTATCTAAGTAAATATAATTACACCACAACTCAAGACTCGCGCCAGTATAGCCGGAGTATATTGCAGTAAGTGTAATATTAATATTGACTTCGTGATATTGTAAAGCAATCAATGGTAATGATGATCCAACATGACGACAAAACCAAAATCTTAACGGAACATATAAATGTGTATACAAGGGACCGAGGGTGGCGTTGCCGCCGGCAAAACCGCCTGCTCCACTTGTAATCTGAAATAAAGAATTTTTGTTGCCGCTGGCGGAAGCACCGTACCCAGCGGCGGGGGTGGGGTCATTCGCTTCGTAGATCGTGCCTACTTCCGTCAATTCAGAATGTGCCTCCATCCAGTGACCAAAGTGTTTATCAATTAATTGACCACCTATCTCAACTTCTATATTATTAATAATTTGATGACCTAGGTTATTATTATTAGTGTTCAAAGCATTGCCAGTGTAAAACTTCAAAAAGCAATCATGAACTAAATCACCATTTCTGGCTAATGTGGCAACAACTCTAGAACTAGCAGCAACAGTCCCCTTGAAACTTTGTTTAATACATTCCATAGAAAAGTTAGTGTGTCTTCTGTAAACTACTTTAAAGAAAGTAATCTGGGGATTACCTGTAAGATAGATGTCCTGAGCTCCATAAGCTACTAATTGCATTAATCCACCTCCCATATTATTTTATATATTAACATAGAAAAAAAAAATAAATAAATAAAATAAATAAAATAAATAAAATAAATAAAATAAATAAAATATTAATTTAATAAATAACATTTTCGACAAACAGATATATAATCATTTGTAGATCCAACAAATACTTTATCCTTATTTTTATTAATTCTTTTTGAAAATATACCATGAGTTCCATCTTTACATATTGAACAATATGCTTTTAATTTAATAATGTCGTCGCAAATTGGTAATAATTTATGTATATCACCAAAATTGTCTCTATCAGAATCGCCATCTAATCCAACAACTATAATATTCTTATTATTAATTTCAACTTGATGAATTACAAATAAATATAAATCCTTGAAAAATTGTGCTTCTTCTATAATAATATAATTAGCAATACCTTTAAATTCAGATAATTCATTTAAAGTAATACAATCATATTCATTTTTATTGTGTGTAGATATTTTATCATTAGAATATCTATTATCTAAACTAGGTTTAATAATTATAGGTATTTCATCTATATGTTTTAGTGAATTAACTATTCTTAAAATTTCGGTAGTTTTTCCTGAATACATACATCCAAGTATTAATTTCAATGACATTTTTAAAATAAATGACTATAATAATCAAATTTAATTAACATATACTAATTTAGCTTGTCCAGATAAAACTCTCAAAACATTATAATTTACAGCATAAACAGTAAATTTTTGATTTCCTACATCTTCAGTTCCTCTTGCTTCACATATTAAATAAAAATTATTTATAGAAGATAAATTAATTGATCCAGATGGTTGATGATCTTCAGGATTTAATGCGAATGAATATACTGCTATTGAATTTTTCTTTGTAACTCCACCATATCCAGTATGATAATCATTTATTTGTTGTTTTGTAAAATATGAAATATCTCTAGAACCAAATCTATCATATCCATTTATTTGTATCCGCCATTGACCAATTAATGCTTTATCATAAGTTGCGGATGTTCCGTCACCACTAACCCATATTAATTCTTTTACTTGATTATTAAATGTTAATCTATTAGATTCGCCACGTATATCTCTTTTAAATTGTACTTGTTCTATTAAATATTCATGTGATATTTGTGCGAATCTTCTTCTTTCATCAGTATCTAAAAATATATAATCAACATATAATTCTGGGGAAATATTATCTGCTATAAATGTTTTAAATCTAATAATTAAAGAAACTTCATCATATTGTAATGCTATCAAAGGTAATGCTAATCCAATATTTTTACAAAACCAGAACTGTAATGGTGTATAAATATAATGATATTCATTTTCATATAAATATTCTGCATAATCATTTACGGCTCTTGTTTTAGGCGGGTTATCACTTATTAAAGTGTAATAAGGGGGGACGAGATCGTCGAGAGCATCTCCTTTGACCAGACCATCGTCATAATATGGCTTTACTTGCTGTTTAGTAGGTATTTTAATATTATTTCCATCATTTTTTTTTGCAACACTATTAGTAGTATTAGGTGAGGTAAAATAAGGAATAAAATTATATTTATCTACACCCCCAGCCATAGTCATTGATTGAAATTTAGTGGCAGTGTGTGAAACATTATTCCCATTTGTATTACCCATGCCAATATTCGGTGCTGAATTCATAAATAAAGCATTATGTGCTGATGTGAAATTACCATATTCATTTGGTTGTGTTAATTCTGCTTGAGTTTCTAACCAATTATTAGTATGTGTATCTATCACACTTGACCCAATTAAAAGTTGTACTTCTTTAAGATAATCATATCCATAATTAATTATCGGCGTCAACTTTTTGCCGACAGGTATTTTTTGTTGAATATACATTTTATGTATTAAATCACCTTTCCTCGCTATCGTACAAGAAGTAGTTCCACTATTATTCGGTTCATTTTTAAATGTTTGTAATATAGATTCTATAGAAAAATTAGTGTATCTTCTATAAACTATTTTAAAAAAAGTAATTTGCGGATTACCCGTTAAATATATATCGTGTGTCCCTTTAGCAACCAGTTGTAATAATCCACCAACCATTAATATATTATAATATATTAAAAAATTATTTGTATAACTTATTTACCTGATTATTTACTCTGACGAATGTTGTGCATTTTGATAAATCTTTTAACTGTCTGGCATTTACGTATGTACATGTGCTCCTAATACCACCTAATAAATCATCTACTGTATTTTCAACAGGACCTTTATATGGTACTTTAACTGTTTTCCCTTCAGATGATCTATATTTATTTACACCACCATAATGTTTATTCATTGCTGTATCTGAAGACATACCATAATATACTTTATATTGTTTACCATTTTCTTTTTCTTCGATGAATTCCCCACCCGATTCGTCATGTCCTGCGAATAAACTGCCTATCATAACAAAATCTGCGCCAGCACCAAATGCTTTACTCGCATCACCTGGACATGTTATACCGCCATCACAGATTATATGACCACCACATCCATGTGCAGCATCAGCACACTCAATAATAGCAGATAGTTGTGGTATTCCTACTCCAGTTTGTATTCTTGTTGTGCACACTGAACCATTACCAATACCCACCTTAACTATATCTACTTTACCATTTATAATTAATTCTTCTGTCATTTCTCTACTAACTACATTACCAGCAACCAATATACAATGAGGAACTAATTCTCTAACTTTAATACAAAATTCAACTAATCTTTTAATATATCCATTAGCTACATCTATACAAATCATATTACATTTTTCAGGTGAATTTTTATATAATAATTCTAATTTAGTAAAATCTTCATCTCTAATACCAATTGATACAATATAATTATTTTTATCATTATCATTATCAGGATATTCATCTATATCTAAAAATTTATTAAAACATGTAATCATATTATATTCTTTCAACTTATTATACATAGGAACAGTCCCAATCGTATCCATATTACTAGCAATAATTGGAATACATTTTAAAACTTGTTTTGTATTTGGGAATTTAAATTCTCTTTCCAATATAATATCATTTCTAGAAGATAGCGTCGACCTCTTTGGTCTGATTAAAACATCCGTAAAATCTAATTTAATATCTTCTTCAATTTTCATATTTAATATAATTATTAATTTGTATTTAAATATTATTCAGCAAATAAGTTGTCAGCAAATAGAAATCCGCCTTCCATTAAGAAACCCGCGAAGAAATACTTTATGAATGGTAACATACCTATGATACATAATAATATTCCTAAATATTGCATAGGTTGTATTTCTTTCAATAATTTAGTATTTTTCTTATTATGTTTCTTTATTAAATAATACCCGCTTCCAAAAAAAACAGTTACTAATAATCCCAGTATTATATATGCTGTAAGAAAACCACCAGTACCTGATAATACAGCCATAAATATATTCTTATTAACAGATTTCATATATTATATATTATATAAATATTATAAATTAGAAGTCAGATAAATTTTATTCATTACATTTTTATATTTTAAATGTGGTCCAATTCCACATATCTGTCCGGTATTATTTCTTTTGAACATATTTAGTGTGAAATAAATTTTTCCTTTTTTATAATTCGTATTTTGTTTTAGATCTTCTATTACTTTATCAGTACCCAAATATTCATGTTTTATAACTTCTTCTTGTAAATTATGACCATATGTAGCAAAGACAAAATCTTCAGCTAATACTGATTGTCTATTACTTATGACGAATGTATACATTTCTTCACACATTATTAGTTTAGATTGTTTTACATCAATTGGGAATGTCCAACTACTAGTTAAACCCAAACCAACTATAGGATGATATGGTGTTATATTCAATATATGGTCACCTATCCCGACTAGAGATACCATATCTGCTACATTATTATCACATTTAGTTACAATCACACATTCTATAAATCCTGTCTCAATATACTGAATACCTTTTTTAATATCAACAGTAATTACTTCATCACCTTTTACTAAATCTTCTACTTTCTTCCAAGAATTATCTTCCATTCTAATACGACTACCTTTGGCACAGCATCCACCACCCTGTACATTATATGATTGCATTGTGGATAATGTTGGAAGTTGTGAACCATCAAATCTATTAGATAATCCACGATATCCTTGATATGTATTTTCCATAATAGTTTTCTTTGGTGCGGGCATACTATCAAAGATATCAGAGACTTCATCTCTTAGGGTCTCAAACAATTCTCCAGTAAAATTACCAACACCTTTATCTTTAAAATTATTACATATTTCATTTTCATAAGCTGTCTTTAAAGATCTTAAATAATGGATTCCCCATCTACTAAACCAATCTTCTTTTTCACCTTGAGATGTCATATTTAATGCTTCTTTTACTTGTCCGGCTAAATCAAAAACTATATTTTTAATATATTCATTATTGTTCATTTCATCATTCAAAGATATTTCTGATAATAGATTATTTAGTATTGATTTAAATTTGTTATCATTAAATTTCTTTAGTTTCATACAATCGTCCAATACCAGATATGTTTTATATCTATATAATTGTTCATAATAATAGTCATCGAGTATATCATATAAATCCGATTTTTTAATTGTACCATTAATATCCATTTCTACATCAGATACATCTTTTTTAACTTCCATTACAATATTTCTATCTTGTCCATATTTTAATGAATTAATTTTAATTTCTTCTGATGATCCGTCAACATAATTAATTTTTACAGGGATATTATAAATTGCTGTAGTGAAGAAATTACTCACACCATGAATAAATACGTTACCTAATAAGGATGAATCAGGAATAAATGAATATCCATCTCCACCGGATATTCTTGAAATATTATCTAGCAATTCAGAATTTAATGAATAACCAAATCCATAGCAATTAATCATACATTTAAAGTTTTCTTTCTTAAAATATTTTTCTAGTTCATATTCATGTCCTCTATTAGGCATATGACTAGGAAGACCGTCTGTAAGAAGTTTAATAACTTTCATTTTATTGGGTGGAGAATTAAGTTTTAAGCAATCTAATGATGTTTTAAGACCGTCCCACATATTTGTGGTTCCGCCTGGTTTCAAATCATCTAAATCTTGTTGTACTAATTTTTTATTTTCTGTGGTGCATGGCATATCCATAAATAATTCATTTGCCTTACAAGAATATGTAATAATAGATATATTGTCTTTTTCATTCAAAGTATTTAGAATTGTTTTTGCTGCTGCGATAGTTAATGATAATACAGAAATACCATGACTAACTGAACTACCATCACCACCCTTAATAGGAGCATCAGCACACATAGAACCTGATACATCAATACATAAAACAATATCTACTGGTTGTCTAACATTCATATTAGGAACTTCTGTTCTGATAAATAGATGATTATCCTTAACATATGCTTTTAAAGATATTTCATCTAGAACATTATTAAATTCTTTAAGTTCTTCTTTTAATATCTGTGAATCTATTTTAAGTTGATCTTCAGATAGTTTTTCTCTTACAGAATCAATAGTTTTTCTCAAAGGGATATTCGAGAATAAATCTGCTTCACATAAAGGTTTTCTAGTCATAGGCGAAGTATTACTTTTTTCTAACCATTTCATAATAGCTTCGCGTTCGTATGTATGTCCTTCCGGTTCGGTAACAGGGTCCTTCATAAGTTCGCCTGTAATTGGACAATAAAATTCATTAGGGACAAATATTGTGGTCATATTTAAATATATATAATTATTAATTTGTTTTTAAATCAAATTTACTAAATTTAGAATATATATTATATATATATATATATGAATATACACCCATTATGGTATCTGTGTATTTTAATTAGATTATCCTTATTATTAATTATTAGATATATTGTGAAAATCAAAAAAAACAAAAATATAAGATATATTCTATCATCTATTTTATTATTATTCGGAATAGGTTTTATTTATAAAGGAATGACTGGATCTAATAATGAAAAACAAATAAATAAGGTATTTTGGCATGAAACTAGATATGTTCATGGGTTATTATATATTTTGTCAAGTATTTATTTATTCAATAATAATTTAAATATGTGTTCATTATTATTATTATCAGATTTATTATTTTCAATATCATATAGAGGATTTCTAAAAAAATAATTATCTAACCAACATATAGATGAGTAGTTAGATAATATTTTATTTTTTCAGATTATTTATATTTTTTTAGTTTTTGATTTTTTCTACATGTTTTTTAAGTTTTTCAATACGAGATAACATTCCATCATTCTTTATTATAGTTTTCCACTTATCTAATATTTCATAAACTTTCTCTTCATGAATTACTAAATATTCAAACCATTTTACTTTAATCTCTTTTTTCATTATTCTGATACTTATAGAATCAAAATCTTCTTCTAAACAATGATCATCTATACTATAAACTTTATTTCCATCAGTTATAAAATTTCGTGCACAATGATCATTTGCTCCTATCACTAACCTGAACATGAAATTTTCAAACAAATCCATGAAATTTATTTCACTCAAATCACCAAAATTATAATTATTGTTTACACCATTATAGATATAAACATTTGATTCTATTTTACTGTCCTTCAACTCTTTCTTAGTATAATCATAATCCAACAAACTATCAGACTTCATCCAATTCTGTCCGAATAAATTTATGAATTCAACATTCAAATGATTCATACCCAATGCCTTTTTAACTATTTCTGATCTCATGATTTGTTTTCTCATCTTTATTTCTATAGGACCTTTCAGAACATACTTTTTACCATCTTCTAAAGAAGTAGCAAAATATACTTGTGGTTTCCCTCTACTAGTAATCAGTTGTACTTGTACTACATCTTTAAATCCAGGAATTTTCTTTTCAAATGAACCACCTGCAACAACCATTTCTATCTTTTCATTTTCTATATCTATTTCCATTTGTTCTTTCCATTTCTTATATAAGACCTTTGTTTTACCATTCCCTAAGTTTTCTTCGTCATCAAGGTATACTTTCTTACATTCAGTAGCATATTTATCTCCTGTTTCTCCATAAATATTTTCATTTACTACTAGTGAATTATCAAAGAAGAATTTATATCCTTTAGCACCTCCCGATACATGTTTATCTTTCACCCATAAAGGAATCTCTTCAAATTTCCTAGGTTCTGATAGTTCAATATCTAAAGAATATTCTTGGTTTAGTTCTGGTCTTCTATTAAACATAATATATGCTGCCCAAACCAAATTATTCCTACCAGAAAATGAATATAATTTACAATATTTTTTCCCTATATATCCCCGAATACTCTTATAATCATCTCTGCGAACACATTCAGTCATTTTTACAGCTTCTATCATTTCTTCTGATTTAGGAACAATCTTATTCATACTATAATGCAAAGCTAAACGAGATAACCATGCAGTATCATGTGTCTTTTTCAATCTACAACAGATCGCCACATATTTAAATAAATCATCATCAGAACATTCAACGATTTCATTACTTAATTCTATATGACCTATATCTTCATTCGTAATATAAACCAGTCTTTTTCTCAAAGAATTAGGTGTTCCTTCATTAAACAAGATTCCTGAATAATACAAACATTCTTCTTCCATTCCTCTCCGCATACATTTCTGTATAACAGAATATAACAAACCGATACTACCTTCACTAGTTTGTTTCCTTAAGAATGCCATCCAAATATCTTTAATATACTAAATTCATTATTTTTTTTTCAAATTTACTTTAAGAATAACAATTTTAAAAAATACTATTTTTAAAAATTAAAATATTTACATAGTATATAATTATATTATGAAAGGTGGTGGTAAATGTTCAATATGTGGGTCAATAGGTGTAACTAAAGCAAGTTGTCCTTTAAATCCTTCTTCGAAAAATCCCCAACCGGAAAAACATCCTTTGGCAGAATCTCCCGCGCAAAAATCTTCTAATAAGAGCGATCCTCCTATAATTGATCCTCCAAAACCTGTCATACCAAAATCAGATAATTCAGGTACATTATATGGAATAATTAATGATATAAAAGTGTCATGCCCGGACCAAGAACTAAATTTAGATTTACTCAAAAAACACATAAAGGATAAAAAACTTGTTAATAAATCATTAAAAAAACCAAATAAAGATACATCATTAAATGTCGAACCTGGTCAAAATTTAGCACTAGTTCAACAAGGTGTAAAGGATCAAAAAGATAAAAAAGCACAAAAATCACAAAAAAAACCTGCTGCTAAAAAACCTAAAAAAGGTAAATCTGTTATAAATCTTAAAGATTACCTTGTTCCTGGATACATTATGGAAGACAAACTATTTAGTGTTACAGTAAAAAAACAATTATTATCAGATGAGGCAAATGCTATAGTTGTACTAGTTACTGATAACCGTGATGAAGGAAAAGAATATGTTCTTAAGGCTGAATTACAAGGTATCGGAAAAGACCAGCAAATCCATAATGAAGTAAATATAATGAGTATGATAGCACGAGATACTCATTATAAAACTACGATCATTCATATTAAAGATAAAGATATTACAGAAGGAGGTATACCTTTCTTAAAGAGGTGGGGCATGGGTGGGACACCTCAGATTCATCATACTATGAGCAATGACGGACCTAAAATTCGCTGTCTTGTTGAGGAAAAATTAGACGAATCTTTAGCACAATATGCTAAAAAGGGTGTAACTATTCCTCAAATAAAAGAAATCGGTCGCGAATATTTAAAAATTTTACAATATATTCATTCTAGAGGATTTGTTCATTCTGATATTAAACCCCCTAATTTAATGTTAAAACATGAAGGCGGAGCTATCAAATATTATATTATTGATTTTGGAATAACTACTAGATATACAATTAAAGGTTTACAACATAGAGGTCAAGGTACCCCAGTGTATCAGTCAATATATTGTGAAGAAGTTACTGTTAATAAAGCAAAGAGATTCATTTCCCGTTTAGAAGATGTTGAAGCACTGGGATACATATTATTAGAGTTATCTACTGGACCATTGCCTTGGTCAGAGAAAGATTCACCAGTAGGAAGTCGTCTTAAGTCTAAATTGGGAGCAGAAGAATATGCAGAAAAAATAAAAGATTCTAATTTAAGGACAGCTGTTATTCAAATGGTATCAGCTCATAAAGGACACTTCTCTTCAGAACCAGAATATAAAAATCTTATTAAATTATTACAATAAATTTTAAAATTAATATACTTATTAAATTTAAATATTAAATTTAAATTTAAATATTAAATATATTATAAATGTTCAGCGTTGATACTAAAGAAAGAATTAAAGTAGGTGGATTATTTATTTTTCAAAGTTATAAAGTTATCATGGGATCTATGTTAAGTTTATTTGTTCCTCAATTATGTGATGGTGAAGAAGTATGTACTATTTCAGATAATCTTTTACATCATGATAACGATGTATTCCATCAGGTTACATTAGGTTTTAATTTTTTATCTGTATTACTATTTATTGGAGTATATGTTATAGAATTGAAAAGAGAAAACTGGTGCGTTAAATATTTAGATATTGATCATAATATTCCGGATAATAATTTAGAAAGTATTATAAAAGATAAACCTGATTTATTATTACCATTGTCAAAACATAATAAATTATATTTTCAAAGTATGTTTATAACTTCATTGGTATATAGTGTGAATTTAGTATTATCTAGTATTTTAATTTATGATAATTATGCGGGTATTCCTTCTGTTACTAGCTATATGAGTTATGTTGTATTAATATTATTAAAAATATACAATTCATTATGTATATCATATGATTCTATGAAAAATAATAAAGCATTAAGTGCTTATATTATAGAATTCACTTCTTATAATAAAATAGATGTGGACCATAAGCATAAATATGAAATAGAAGTGAATAAAACAGATGATAAAGAAAAACAAAATATTCTTGATCCAGAAGATATTAAAATAAGTGCTTAATATATGTTGAATGATTTACCAAACGAACTATTAATTATATTATCTAATAGTATTAATACTACTGAATCTATATTAAATGTAAGATGACTTAATAAAAAATCATACAATTTATTAAAAGAAGTCCCTATTTATAAATATGATCAATTAATTAAATATGAAGGGGTTCGTTTTATCATTTGATAATATATTTATTTTATCAATATCAAATGGATTACTGACATCTGATAATATTGTTAATTCGTAAGTTTTTTTGTCTCGCGTACACATATAATCTATTTCGTCACCCATTTCGAAACATAATTCTTCCATTATGGTTCTGTTCATTTCCTCAAAATCTATATCATAATACTCACCCGTTTGTTTCGATTCTTTTAGTAAATTACCATATAAATATAACGATTTTTGGAAATCTTCCCAAAATTGTTTATCTTTCATATCATTCGTCATATTATTTTCGTCATATTGTAATAGTTGTGTGGAATCTGATACAACATTATCAATCATATATTTACCTGATTGTATTTCATCATACATGAATGGAACAAGAGGCTTGACCGCGATTACATATTGAACATACATGGTAATATTAAAGATAACCTTCATAATCTTCATAATTATTTTTTAATTTTCTTATAAATATATTTCAAATTTAAGTAAATTTGATTTCATTATATGATATATTTATAATAAAGAAAATAATGAACTTCAACCTTTCCGTATCCATTTTATTTATGGTCTGGTTTGTTTCACAAATTCAAGGATATAGTTACGATAAATATAATGGCCATAATCCTTATATGAATGACAAAGTGCGTTCTAGTTTTAAAAGACGCAATATATTAGGTCAAAATCTAGATAAAAATGGTAAAACACAGCATATACCACTTTATTCAAAACATAATAATAATAAAAGATATGATAATTTAGATGTTAAAACACACTTCATAGAACCAACAAACGACCATATTGTAAATGAATACATATTACATAAAAAACTTATAAGTGAACCTATTAAAATTGATGATGATGATATACTTATGGTTCTTCCTCTAAAATATTATGATAAATATTCATTCAAAGATAATTGGGCTAATTCTTGGAGAGATTCCGATGTATGGTAAAGTAAATTTGAATATAAATTTAAAGATTAATTAAATAAAAATGTCTGGAAAACATTATAATAATAAATTCGTCACCAGCATTATAGGAATACTCAAGAAAAATGGGTTTGTTTGTGAACAACTCCCCAGATCTAAAAATAAATTTAGTATTAGCAGAAAAGGTGGCGAACAGAAAATAATTCATAGTGGCATGTCATGTTATCATCCATTGAGGAAGTGGTTAAAAACCACCTATAATTTTGATCTTGAGAATTACTAAAACTAAATTTGAAAATTGTTTTACTATTTTTTTAAAAAAAGAAATTTACAATCATGTCTATTTCTCAACTATCTAAATTGAGATTTAAGGAGCAATATCATGGCAAAAGAAAGACAAATTTCAAGAAGTCAAAATCAATCAAGGATTCTGTTGAATGTTGTATATGTTTCTCTATGGTACCTAAAATAGCAGATAATTCTATATTGTGTAATAAGACTGTTAATTATATTTGTGGAGAATGTAAATTCAAATGTAATGAGACTGCGAATACATTGTGTCCTTTGTGTCGTTCCCATCCTGTTAAAAATCCGGTTGCAAGGGATATTGTTATCCGCATACCTCGAAAACTCAAAAAGGCGCGCACTCAACATCCATCATATTTTGATACGAATTTATCACCAAAAGAAAGCAGAAGATGGGTTCGTAGTGGTGGTCCCTATATCCAACCATTCCGCCAAAGTACAAATAGGATAAGACGTGAATCTCGTCCAAATTCATAATATTTAATCTCTAAATTTGAATTTAATAATATTTTTTTCATAATTATATATTCAGAACATGGAAACCAGATCTATGCAAAAACAAAAAATCACTTATGCTGATATAGAAGCAGTAAGTATTTTGTTAAACCTAAAAGATAATGAAATTTTGAGAAAATTAAAAGAAGACAAAGAAGCCAACGATTTGGTAACTTTAAAGTCTTTAAAGACAGAAGTCGCTGCGATGAAAATGATCAAAGCATATAAGAAATTACAGGTATATATTGACGAAATCATGAATGATCATAATTTTGATATGTTAGCACAAGAATTGGGTATCATAGATCAGCATATACTTCGCCTCACTGATTATATAACTTGTCATAGGCGATAACAATATACACAATAATTATCTATATAATATTTTTTTTATATAATATTATATATATATGAATAAAGGGGGTCATCCTGAAAATTGTACAGTAAAAATAACAAAAAATTTCGTATTAAAAAAATATTGTAAGAATTCGCACAAAGAATATGTAAACGAATTATTTTTTTATCTGTTAAGTGAAAAGAAAAAATTAAATTATATACCTGAATTAATCGATTATAATCCTGTAAACAGGACATTAAAAACTAAAAATGTAGGGATACCTATAGATCAATATTGTTCTGATAACGAAATTGATATTGATACCTTTTTACCCCAAATCAAAAGTATATATAATAAATTCCGAGCAATAGGTTATTATCATAATGATTTAAGATATAAAAATATATTAATAAATGAATTCACTAAGAAAATATATTTAATAGATTTTGAATATACTGATATAGTATATACAGATAAGGACGACCAAGAAATTATTAAAAAAATCAATTCACTTAAATCTAAATCTAAATCTAAATCTAAATCTAAAAAGAAATCAAAAAAATCATAATATAATATTTTAATATAATATATAAAATGAAATATACTCATAGTTTCATTATGTTGACTGGATTTACTATGAATAGTTCGGATATGCAATATTATTCTTCATATATAAATAGATTTCTACCTAAAGATATAAAAATAAAATATATATATCCTCAACCACCGACTAGAAAAATTACATGTTATGATGGTCAAAAATATAGAGCGTGGTTTGATTATTTAAATGAATTAGTAGAAAATGAAGATGATGATATTAATTCTGAACATCTACTAGAACAATGTAAAAGAATACATGGTATTTTAGATAATGAAGTAAAAAAGTATAAAGGCGATTACAGCAAAATATTTATATGTGGTTATTCACAGGGTGCCTGTGTAGCATTAGATTCAGGCATATCATATTCTAAAAAAATCGGTGGCGTTATTGCTTTTAAAGGTCATATTAATTCTGATATAGATAAATATGTTAAATCCAAACAAGATATATGGGCAACACACAGCAAGGGTGATAATACTATAGGATATGACGTTGCTGAAGAATATTATAAAAAATATATCAAATTAGGATATAAGATAACTTTTTTTAAACAAGGTAATAAAGTGAATCATGATGCTAATTCGGGTATTAGAGAACAGTTAGTTTCATTAAAACCGTGGCTATTACATAAATTATAATTAAATATTTAAAATAAATCTTCTACAATTATATCTGATATAGAATTTAATAGAATAGTGATTTTCTTACTTGAATTAGTATTTTCTATAATACTATTAAGTAGATTAAATAAAGATTCTTGTTGATGTGTTGACATAGTTTGTTTAAAGAATTCTGAGTTTATTTCGTCTAAAATAACCTTTTGTAGATAATATCTGAATTGTGCAGGTGATGGTCCATGTTTATGACCATCATATATTCCTTTAAATGTTATATTACCTAACCAATGGTCATTATTATATTTACCATTTTCGCGGGTGTTGTGGTTTAGGAAAAATCCAGGTGATTTCCTTTCTACTTTTTTATTATCTTTAGTGGTAATTTTATCGTTCTTAATATAATCTTCTACTTTCATAAATTCAACTGATGGACGAAGTAGTTCAATCATAAATTTAGCAAAAGGTAAATCTAAATTTAGATCTAGAAAATCGGTGTGTTTCTCTGGTGTTTTAGATTGAAATTTATCAATAATTTGGCGAATATGGTTAATCCACATATTTTCTTTTTTAATTAATTATTATTTATTACTAAATTCAAATTTATAAAAAAAAGTAATTGTTTTTTGTCTATTTATTTTAAATTGTTTTTCCGTTTATTTATTTTATATTGTTTTTTTTATATTTTTTTACATTCCATGGCAGTGGTAAGACTTGATAATTTCCTGTCCGCTGCTTCAGTTTTTTCTGTGGCAAAACGAATCCTTTCTTTAAGAACCTCTTGTTCTTTTAACATTTGTTCCAGTTCTCGCTTAACTTTTCTATTCTCCCCATTGTTTTTGGAGGCAGTAAGTAGCTTGGAAATTACTGCTTTTCTATAGGATTTGAGGTTTCGGCAAGAGACAGGTGCCTCTAATGTATCTTGAATATAGTGATCTGTATTTGTGCACAGGATTTCTCCTCGGCCCTGAGATATATTATACTCCATGATCTTCGCGTGTTGCTGCTTCAACCATATCTTTTCTTGTTTCGACCAAGCATAAAAGTCATAGTACCTTGAAGGACCCAGGTATGCTGTAACACCACAGTCACGCAAACCTGTGAAATCAGCTGGCGAAACACAAGGACAGATACTCAGTGTCGCAATCAGATCGTCCTCCGCTCCTCCCCGGTGTTGCCAACCAGGTATTTGGGATGAAAGTTGACAAGGGACTACAGGGTTTCTACGGGCAATGACAGGATTCATGAACCTCCAGCCTGGATAATGTATTGAATCGCTTGTTATTTTTAGTTTCTCGTGCATACTGCGTAAATAAAAGTTCTTCCAGACGAGGTTTGAGCTGAATATTTCATTCAGATACCTTGACTGTAAACACAACTTGCCGAAATCTCCCATAGAGAGAAGTGGTGCAAGGATGTTGATAATAGTTTCGTAAGGGATTTCCTCGAGCATTTCAAGTATATTTACTTTGATGCTTTGATATGTAATAATTCTTAATCTTAAATTCAAATTTATTTTTTTCTTTACTTTTTTTCATTGCTTTTGTATAGTTTAAAGAGAACTTCATATTTTTCACGTAATTCATTCAGTTCTGCTTTGGATTGCTCTGCTCCATCTTTTTTACCCTGTTCATATGCCGCGGCCACCTCGTCTTTAGTATCAGAAGATGACTTATTTAGTGAACATATTGGACAAGTTGATTTCAACATACACTCCATACAGTAAATATGGTTACAATCTATATTACAAAATCCGTAATTTCCATTAATATCTCTGGTACATACAGGACAGACTTTGATCTCTGTCATATCTTAATATATTTCCTTGTTATAATGCTATTCTTTCAACCTTTAAATCAAATTTATTTCAACATTCTTGAAATAAATTTGATTTTGTTGTAAAGAAAATTCATACAACAAAGTAAATTGTTCTGCGAATAAAATCACATTACAATAAATTCTCAAAGAACTAATATGAACACTATTATGAAACTCATGCTTACTGTCACCTTCCTGTTCACAATGAACATTACTTCTGCTAAGGAACCTGAGGGTGATAAAGTAAAGATGCGGGACGTCGAAACCCTGTTATTCAGGAAAGAAATGATGACAACCGGTCGCAGGACAAAACCTGTATCCCAGATGATATGCGAAGGACATCCTTGTAAAAAGAACGCACCAGATTCTATCTCATGTAAAAACATTGGGTGGGATGGTAAAGATCCAATCTGGGATTGTACTACTTCTGAGATGATGAATACTAAATTGAGGAAAATCGAAGTACAGTGCGAAGGATACGAATATCCAGATGATCCGAATATTCTTGTGGGAAGTTGTGCTGCAATCTTTCAACTGACTTATAAGGATGAAGCACTCAATACTCTTGATTGGTCCCGCACACGTCCTGACCGTAAAGATGAACCATCTCCATTGGTCGGATTAATGATTATGGTCGGTCTCGTTTGGGGTATGTTTTCTTGCTGCTCCGCAATGGAAGAACACGGTGATCACACACCATTCGTAGCAGGTGCTGCTGCAGGAGTACTAGGTGCATCCATGTATAATAGTCGTTCTTCTTCTTGGGGTGATGATAGTTCATGGGGTGGAGGAAGTTCTTGGAGCAGCTCTTCTGCTTTCGGTGGCACTTCTCGGCGCTAAGCATATAAAACAAATAAGACAAAAAAAATTTAAAACTAATAAACGAAAAAACAATATAAAACCATCAAAAACTATAAAATTTCTAAGGATTTTAATCCTTTTTTTAATATTTCTTCGATTACATTAACAGTCATAGAATTCCCTATTAATATTTTCATTCTGTGATCAGATAAAGTAATATTTTTATCTTCTGTATTAAATCCTTGTAACTCAAAGTATTCTTTTACAGATGCTTTTCTTTCCATAGGAACACACCACATATTCGGCTGTGCTGTTATACAAGGTGCCCAGTTACCTGAATTAGGAAATGTAGCATTCCTAAAACCAGTATCTATAAATACAGCATCGTCTGGGATATTTTTAAATAATTCTTTATTAGATTCTTTTTTTTCATTCTTAGATTTATTAGATTTATCTACAAAATCATTTATATTTAGCATGGGAACTGATTCAGGGAATGAGAAGTCATTCTTTTTATATTTATTTAATACACCTATTATATATAATCTATCTCTACTTTGCGGAATACCCAATTCTTTAGAATTAATAACTTTATAATGAATAGAATATTTATTAATATCATTTAATCTTTTTAATATTTCATTAAAATATGATCCATTATTTAATGTGACTAATGTTTTAACATTTTCTAATATGAAAAACTTAGGTGATACTGTTTTTATTACTTTTATACAATCTTCGAATAAATTTAGTCTAGGATCGACTGGTGTTTTATACTTATTTGCCCTGCTATAGGGTTGGCAGGGAAAACCGGATACATAAATATCAACATATGGGATATCCTCTGGTTTTCTTTTAGTCATATCATTAAATAATATATTAGGATTGTGATTTTTATTAATATATTCTGTTGCATATTCACTTATTTCAGATGAAAATTCATGTTCATAATTTAAATTATATTCATTACATATATTTTTGAGTGCTTCTATTGGAGCTTCAATCCCTGAACAATCTGTGCCAATTTTTAACATTTTGATATATATAAATATTTGAAAATAATTTTAAATTTATTTTTTTAGATAACGTTTCGGTCGACGATTTGTTCGCCGCCTTGGTTTAGAGGTCTTCTTTGATTTACTAGACGTTCTCCTCTTAGATTTAACAGGTTTACCACCTAATCTATTTCCCCGTGCTTCTAATACACGCTTATATCCATGATTTTGTGTGGATTTTGTCACGAACTCTTCATTCCACAAATTCATATCTGCCACAGCAGTCGGACTACCTAAGTATACAGTATTATATTTTTTCAAATATATATTATTAATGATACCCAAATATCTTCTGAGTTCTGAACTATGGTCGGAACATTTAACATCACTTGATTGACATTCATCTTTTAAAAATTGTAAATAATGGTATCTTAGTTTCGCGATATTCTTTAATAGATTTAGCGCCTGGTCAAACGAGGATGAACTTATCAAGGACATTATAGCAGAGCGCGCAACAGGGACTTCTGCACGGTCACCTATTCTTATTATGGTAGAGTATATTCGTCCCTTTGACTTGAATGCATTCTCTAATCTATGATATTCTGTGTTTATATCCCCTGCTATTCTGGCAGTACCTTCGAACAGGAAATGACAGCTATTACCACCGCGTCCACGTACATCACAACAAGGTGTATGACCAGATTTTGCCCCTGTACATTTAGGTATGCTTGTTGGGACAGGTCCGCCTAAATCCAATTGTGACGTCCTACCTTGTCTTTGTGTCTTTCTAGGTTTTGGGGTTTTTGTTCTAGATGACTTTGCCTGAAATAGTGATTTTTTAGAAGAATTAGATCCAGAGGACTTTGATCTAGAGGACTTTGATTTTGCAGAAGATTTCGAAGAACTATATTTTGATGAAGAATCAGATTCTAATGCGGCAAAAGGGTTTGGCATATATAATATAATATATAATATTTTATAAAATTTGAATAAATATAATAATATATTTTTTTTTATAAATTCAATTATGAATAAAGAACTTACATCTACTGTATCTATTATCAGATTTATCTTAAATAATACAGAAAGGACGTGGAACGGTAATTTGGAAATATTAATCAAAACAACATATAATAAAGGAGATACATTTACACTTAAAGATATATATGGAAAATTCGAGAATATACTACAACTAAAATACCCTCTAAATTATACTATTAAAGCATCTATTAGAGCAAATTTACAAGTTCTTAGAGATAAAAATATTATAAGATTTATAGATAATATAGGTAATTATATATTAATTGATTAATCAATTCCTTTCATCATCTTACACCATTGTGAAGGATCATTCTGATCAGGTGGAGAATTAATATATTCCCATGTAAATACTCCGTTCATCTTAGGATATTTTTCTTTAACTTTTTTTACTTCTGTTAGATCCAGATTAAAATCATCATAATCTCCTCCCAACATACCGAATACTACTTTTTCAGGTGGATATCCATTCTGTATAATACTATCATATGTTTCTAATGTATATGAATTATAACATTGAGTATTAAACCATTTAATATATTTACCTTCTTTAGAATTATATAATTCTTTGTATGAAAATCCACCCATACTGGAACCATCTGTCATTAATGATTCCGCTACAGGAGCCATAGTTATAGTGAAGTCTTCTCCGAAATCTTTAATTAATGTATCAATTAATTTTTTTACATCATTGATATCCACACCTTCTTCGATATCCAAATCAATTCCTGTAATAATTTTATGTTTTTTTAGAACTTTAAATAATAATGGGTAATATATATCGAAATTACTAAATAAAGCATTATATGCTCCACCAGCACCACCCACCATTAATATTATTTCAACCCCTTGTTCATATACTTTATGTAATTCAATCCATACATTATCAAATCTTGGTGAATCTGGGTCATAATCATTTAAATGTATATATGGATCATTTTTGTATGAAGAAAAATGTATAGATGATAAAATTATTGTATCAATATCTTGAATATGTGAATATAATTTATCTAATCCACAAAAACTCTGATAATAATAAATTGTTTTCATATTTATAGATTATATAAATATATTAAAATAATATTTTTTTATAATAATTTAAATATGCCAACAGAAATAATTTCAGGATTATGGTTTTCTGATATGGATGCATTAAAAAATCCTAATTTTTTTACAGATAATGATATTAATATTATAATTAATTTAACAGATTGTAATTATAAAGTAGATAAAAGTAATGTATCATATATAAATGTACCAATATCATCTTATAATATCCATTCAATGAAAAATGTTATAGATAAAATCATAGAAAATATTCATAATAATATAGAGTTGAATAATATTTTTATATATTGTATGAATGGATTAACTATATCACCATTAATATGTTCATTATATTTATTAAAATATGGTAAATTAAATAAATATGATATACCTGCTGTGCTAAAATCTAAAAATGATCAAGTATTAATAAATATTGATGAATATGAAAATTTATTTTAATAAAAACAAGTTAATTAATTAGTAAAATAATATTTCTATATTATATAGAATGTCACAGATACAACTTGTTAGCAGAGGTGATTTAGATGTATTTTTAACGGGTAATCCTAGTATTACATTTTTTAAATCAGTATACCGAAAACACACTAATTTTTCAATGGAAGATATGGTTATTGGAACAATTTCTTCACCAAAAACATCCGGAAAATATGCCGTCAAGATACCTACAGGAACTGGTGATTTATTATATGGAACGAATTTAATTTTAAAAGGGAATAAAATATTTTGTGGGAATGGTATAGCAAATATTTCTACAGCTGTTATAGATAATATTACATTTGCCATAGGTTCTAGAGAAATCGATAAAACATATGGACATTATTTAGAAGTATATCATGAATTAAATCAAGAAAATCCTAATAGTACTATTACCAATTTAGGTAGAATTGAAGATTCTTCATTATATCATTTAGGACATACTGCAGACCTTGCTGCATTAGCTACACATAAATCTATGATACAAAATAATAGATCTGATGTTAGTTATATTGATAATAATTTAGCAAAACCTACGAATATTATGGGTCATGGATTAGGATATCCACCTACACACTTCCAAAGATCGTCCAAATGTGGTGGGACATATTGTGCTCCTTCATATTTACAGGAACAACACGCGGTTCAACCCGTAGCTGGTAGTAATGCCAGTCATAGTAGCAACTTTAATTATGTATCTAGTATTAACACAAGACCTGTGTCTTCTGCACATGTATCCGGATTAAACAGACAACGGGTTACATTAAGAATTACGGCGTGGTTGACGCCGAGCACTACTCCCGGCGGCGCCGGTGCCGGAACAAATTATTTCGCATATATTATGGATCAAGCAGTCACGAATGGAGCCAATTGGATTAATTTTACAAAAGGTGATAAATTAACATTCGTTTCATCGGCTGGGGGAGGGGAGGGCGAAGTCGACCTTATAGCGGCGATGGGTACTACAGAACGCGTAGTATCATATCAAACCGGCAATCAAGTTTATTTTGATGGCGTTTTAGATACACCGTCCCACTCCGACCGGACGAATCAGAGTTTGGCACCAGTAGTTGTAACATTCACATTAACACAAGAAAACTGGTCTGGTAGATTAATGAATGCATCACAAGTAGCAGATTCTGCTTTGAAAGGTGATATATTAGGTGAATGCATATTACCATTAAATTTCTGGTATTGTAGATCACCAGGATTAGCAATTCCATTAGTAGCGCTACATAAAGGAACTGATGTAGAATTATATGTGCAATTTGCTGGTATAAATGATGCTTATTGGACATCTACCGTGGTGAGTGAAACAAGTTTGGCTAAAAGTAACTTTATATCATATGATTCAAATATTAATTGTGTAAATGATGTAACAAATGCTTATCTGGTAGGCGGTGTTGGGTGTAAATCAATATTAAATGCTGCCGAAGGTGAAAATAAATTTAATTTTAATATGGATGTATCTGTCATTTATATATTTTTAGATAATATGGAAAGACAAAGATTTAAAAGTAGTTCGCATGAATATTTAATTGAACAACTTCAATATCATAGACATAATTCTCTATCCAATTTAACTATTGATATATCTTCAATGCAACATCCTGTTAAAGAATTGATATGGACAGGACAACCATATCTTAAAGATAGTATTCAAAATATTAATAGATCGCCTATAATTGCAGATGATACTAATAAATGTACTAAATTAAATAATGGCGAATCAGCACATCGTTCTGGTGTCAGATTTGTTCTTGGTATGAACGGTTCTGCCGACGAGGATATATTATATGGCGGTGGTATAAAAAATTCTTCTTATACAAAAGGATTCGGTAATGCTTCTTTTTCAGGTGTATGGGGTGATGACAATTTACCTGAAAAAATTGGCGTCTATACAGCGGTGACAGGTACTGATATAGTAGGGGACGGTAAATTTGTACATGGATTACTTGGTCCTTCTACACCAGATTGTTTAAATTATTGTTCATATAAAATTGTATTAAATGGTACTGATAGATGTCAATATAAACCATTACAATATTTTACAAGAGAAAATGTTCGAAAATATCATAAAGGGGGGTGCATTTCTGTCCCGGATTCAATTGCTGTGTTTTCCTTTGCTCTAAATCCTAACGATACTTCCCCGAGTGGAACTTGTAACTTTAGTAATATAGATTTAATACAAATTAATAGAAATCAAACATTACCTACCGGGAGTAAGCTAAAACCAATTAATGTTTATGCTATTAACTATAATATATTAAGATTTGTAAATGGTCAGGCAGGTCTGTCATATGTATTATAATTTAAATTAAATTATTTAATAATATATACATATGACAGTTGGTTCATTAACACATTTATATTCAAATGAAAATACAATATTCTGTTTGAATCCTCAAATTACACATTTTAAATCAGTCTTTAGAAAATATACTAAATTTGTAATGACTGATTACCACCATACGAGTACCGATAATGATACATTTTCAGATAGTAGGACAGATATGATATTTCATTTTCCACCAGCAGGAGATTTATTATCAAAAGTATCTTTACAAATAGAATTAAATGAACCAAGTGATATTAGTGGCTGTACTAAATTTCCAAATAATATAGGTACAGCATTATTTAAAAATATTATATTTAAATATGATAATTTAGAAATAGATGATATAAATTCTGAATATATTAATTTTACATCTATGTTAAATAATCCAAAATCGTTAAATTCAATATATGATATAACGACGACCAATGAACTAGTATGTAATAATGGAAATAATTATCAAAGAATGGCGTTATCGGGTGGTGTATTTAATAGTGGAGATTTGGGCGACAGCATTTCAATAAAAAAAATGAAATCAATTGTACCAATACCATTTTCATTCACTAAAAATGTAGGAACAGCATTTCCTTTATTTCTCTTAACAAAAAAAGATTTATCTATATATATAAAATCAAGCGATAAAAATAGCACATCCAATTTATTTGCGACTGGCGCGAACATTAATAAAACTATTCTCGAAAAATTCAAATTTTCTTTAATATTTAAATATATATATTTATCTGAAGATGAAAAAAATAGATTTAAATCATCACCACAAGAATATTTATTAGAAAAAGTTAAATATAATAGTAATCATTTAAGATTAGACGGGAAAATTAATATAGATTTCAGATCTGTTGTTCCGAATTTACCTGTGAAATGTATATATTTAGTTAATAAGAGTGCAAGCGGGGTTGGTTCGGGCAAGATAGAATTATATAATAATTACAAATATCAATTTTTAATTAGAGGTGTAAAATTACAACAAGATTCATTACCCCATGAATATTATTCTAAATTAAATATTATAGAAAATTTTAAAGGATGTGTTTATGATAAATGGTATTATAACGAACCAGTCTTGAGTGGAAATATGACATCCATAAATAGTAATATAGCATATATCCCTTTAAATTTAAAAAATACCGAAGGACCGTCGGGTTGTATAAATACTGGTACAAATGAATTTAAAATGAATGTTTCTACCACTGGGTCTGATACACAAACAGATATATATATTTATTTAGTATACTATTCTATCTTGAGAATATCTGAGAATCAACATTTGGCTTTTCCATATGGTAATATTTAATTAGTTACATTTAATATTTTTTTATATGATATATAATAATATATATGTCTAATATCGGGACCCTTTCATTAATAGCTGTGCCTGGAGATATAGAACGCACACATTTTATAAATAACCCTGATATTACATTTTTTAAATCTGTATATAGACGTCATACAAATTTTAGTAAATTTCTGAGTATAGAAGAAAATAAGACGGATGCATTTGGTGAAACTGTACCATATTCTTTAGGTGGTTCAATTGCTGATTTACTTTCTAAAGTGTATTTACAACATAAGATAGTATTTACAGGTTATGTAACGGGGTCGGAGGATCCGAATATTACCATTTACGCTAATTTAGGAACTAATATTATAGCTGAAGAGTCAGATGCTTTGAAATTAACTATTGGAACCAATACTATATTTCAAAATAGTGGTTTATATTTGGAGACAAAATATGAATTAATGAATGAAATGGTTTCTTCTGTGGGGACAGGTAATGGCAAGTTTTTTACCGTCGCTCCTTCATTAAGTATAGTGGGCAATGTGGTAAAATGTACAAATGGATCACATTTTAATTATACAACACTAGCTGGTGGGGTCGGTGGTGTGAAAATCGCGGTTGGTTCAGTCCCCGGCGATACATTTAGTACAGAAAATTTCTATTGTGTTCCAGATTTTTCCTTTAATTATGACTATGGTCTTGCGATTCCCTTATGTTCTTTGCGTAATACTCAAATAGATTTCCATGTAAAATATAAACCATTAGACCAAGTTATGGATGTTAAAGGTACACCCAAACCTAAATTATATTCAACATGTATTAAAGAATATATACATTTAGATGTTGAAGAAAAAAAACGATTTATCACTAATTCACACACTTATATAACAGAGTCATATAGAGATACAGAAGGCGGCACTACCGGTCAAATACCTTTATCAGGAATCGCTGGTTTAGTAAAATATATATTAATAGTTGGTAAACCTTCCTCGGAAACCAAAAATGTCTCAAAGTCATTATCAACCCCGTCAGAAGTTATATTTACCGATATGAATTTAAATATAGATTCAAATAGTCTCAATCCGGACAATTTACCAAGAGAAGTATTTTCAAGATTAAATTTATATAATTACTTTCCAGGTGGAGGACGAGACATGGAAGAAATTGGTGTAACACCCACCAAAAACCGTGGTCATTTAGATTCTATATGCGTTTTTCCAATATGTCTCCATCCTCTCAATTATACACAACCTAGTGGATGTATATCAAATATAAATTCAGGTGTCAAAACATTATCACTAAGTTTCACAGATCTCACGTCACCTATAAAAATATTTATAGTAGAATATAATATTCTAAAAATCTCTGATGGTCAGTGTCAAAAACTGTTAGGGACCTAAAAATATTTATTTATTAATTTATTCACAAAGAAAAATAATATCGTTGATATAAATCCTTTTAGTAATACTAAAATATTATTATTTTCTATAGATAATGTAGAACATAATACACTATTAAATTGTGTTAAATTCACCATTATAAATATTAAAAAAAATATAATAGACGATTTAAATTCATCTAGAAGTGATACATTTTCACACATATCTATTTTTATACTTTGTTCTCCATTTTTTGATTTATTTGTATTTTCTTCCTGCATCTTTTTTTCCATCATTTGATGTTGCATTTGCCTTTGCTTCTCCATAGCCATTTGTTGTTGATGTTGTTGCTGCATCATTTGTTGTTTTTGCTGCATCATTTGTTGTTGTTGCTGTTGCTGCATCTCTTGTTGTTGTTGCTTCTGATTTTGATGTTGTTGCTGTTGCATATTTTCTTTATCTGAATTTATTTCTGATAAAATACTATTTACTATACTATCATCATCAGCCATATTTGAATTATTACTAGTCCGCATTAATTCTTCAATTGATGTTGATGATCCGCCTCTATTTTCCATATTTTATAATTAAACTAACTATATTTATTTCTTAATCTAAACTTAGTATTAATAAATCATTTGAAACATTATTATACAAAAAACATGCCACAATTATTCCTATAATTCCGGATATAAAATATCTTAAATATTCTTCCATTATATATTTATACTATATTTTTATTATAATATTGTTTTCTAAATCATTATCTATTATATATTTTAAAAATATAGTCAACGCTAACGATATAAGTAATATTTTTGTATTGATAATATTATTTAAGTCTAATTTCATTTATATATAATAGATATATAAAATTATGGCAGATATGGACAATATTCTCGAACTATTCGATTGTAATGATAATAATAATGATGACGACGCTGATATACCTAAAAATGAAAATTATTTTATTGCTGAAACACTTAAACTTATACAAGAAACAAATGATTTTCCATTATATATTTATGTAATGATTAAAACATTATTACAAAAAAAAGAATTATTAAATAATAATCAGATTAAAGAAATTACAGATATACTTGGAGTGAAACCTGAAATTAAAGAAGTTATTAAATATAAAGAAAAAATTGTTTATAAAGAACGTAAGGTTAAAGTTTATGAAGGGGATGATTACTAATCAAGCAAACACTCTTGCTTATATATAGGTATGACTTTCTCTTTCTTAGATTTATAATTCCTTTTCTTATAATCTATTTTTTCTTCATTATCATTTTCATATAATTCGTATCCTTTTTTCTTATATAATGCTATGCGTTTTTGTGATTGTTTTTCAAAGCCTTCTATATTTCCATCTATTATATCACATATTAATTTATGATGTTCTCCATATTTCCTGAAAATTCTACCTATACTCTGCTCAACATTTGACACTGGCGACGCAAGTATCACTGTATCTAATGATGGTATATCTGCTCCTTCAGAAAAGAATGAATACGTCCCTAAAATAACTCTCAAAGTAGCATTATATTCTAAAATCTCAGGGTGTATTCCGCCGATGTAAAGGCCAGCGACTTCTTTATCATAATATTTATTTACCTCATTCATCATATTTATTAAATGTTCTCTTCTCTCAGATAGAATTAATATAGTCCTACCTTCATCATAATATTTATATAAATATTTTAAGACTAATTCGGTTCTTTCTTTATATTCACATATTTGATTTACCATTTTAGGACGGCAAATCGTTCCGTTAAAAATTGTTTGTTTTTTACAATATTTTTCATCTTCTGATTCATATTGTATTAATCTAGTTTCAACGCGGTGATCATTTATTTCATCCGGTGATTCATATACTACATCTCCTATATACCATTTAAATACATATTGAGTACCGTCTGCTCTTTTTATTGTTGCTGATAATCCTAATACATATAGAGGTGATATTTTCCGCATGGCTTTCGAAAATACCTCTGCACTTAAGTGATGACATTCATCGAAGCAGACCATACCGAATTGTTTGAATAATTCTTCATCATATTCTTTCATAGAAATAGATTGTAGCATGCCTATCACAATATCTTTTCCTTCTACATCTATAGTCTTGCCTTGAATATATCCTATTTTTGCGTCAGGCAAAAATTGTGATATTCTTTCGGCCCACTGATCCACAAGGAAACTTTTATGACAAATCACAATGGATTTCTTTTTAAGTTTTGAAATTATATTTAATGCCAAAACAGTTTTACCTCCGCCACATTTTAATGAGATAATACCACCACCCTTATCTTTCGCTGCCTTCAAATAAGCATCCCTAATTGGTTTTTGTATTTCTCTTAAATCACCCTTAAATTTTATATTAATATCTTGACCTTCTGGTAATTTACTTTTCATTGGTATTCCGTAATGTTCAATTCCATAAAATCTGGGGAGATAAAATGCCTTAGGTGATTCTAATAATATATTGAATTTTTTATCTTTATTCTGTCCACCTTTTACAGGATCGTAAACATAAGGCAGTATTGTCATATCTTTTTTAATTTTTTTACTTTGTTCGGGTGTTAGCTTTGTTTTAGAAACTTTATATCCATAACTAGTTAAGGATGTTTCCATTTATTATCTATATTAATATGTGATTTTATATTTAAATATCAAATTTAAGATTATTCTATATATACACAATAATTAATTATGTTTCTATTTCACATGGTGATTTATTATTTAAAAATATATATCTTATATAATATATATAAATAATGCCACCAAAATCACATATATTACATCAATATTTAAAACAACATAAAGACGCAACTGATAAATATGGTAAGGCGTGTGTTCTCATGCAAGTCGGTGGATTTTCAGAAATATATTCTTCTTTAACCGATGAAGGACCCAATATGACTGATATTTCTGCTGTCACTAACTGCTCTATCGGTATCAAGAGTCCTAATACCGAAAACACCCATTACATGATAGGATGGCCTAAAATAGCCGATCCTAAATATATACCAATCCTTATTAAAGACGGTTACCATGTCGTTATCATAGAACAACAAGAAGGTTCAAGCACTCATATCGTTAGAGAAATTACTAATGTAATTTCATCTGGAACAGCTATGGAATACAACACAAACGACAATAATTATTTAATGAGTATCTTTATTGAAAATTATAAAAATAATAATAAAATCTATCACGGGTGCGGTGTATCAATTATTGATGTTGCAACTGGTAGAAATTATACAACACATATATTAGATGATATGTATAATAATCGTGCCTACGAAGCTAAGGTAATACATTTAATGAATATTTATTCGCCTAGCGAAGTAATTATTCATAATGTAGATACTGGTTTCAGTAAAGATGATTATATTCACATCTTCAATATCCCACACGAATCTGTACTCATTAATTTTTTTGGTGACAAATTATCTAAATTTAGTAAGTTACCTTTTCAAAATGAATTCTTAAATAAGATTTTTAAATTTAATAATATGTTATCTGGCATAGAAAATATACATTGCTCTACAAAATCCGAAACAGTTATGTCCTATATTCTATTACTTGAATATGTTTATCAACATAGAACAAATATTA
>Ga0307998_1000268_pt1 | contig 30145 bp, 28 predicted proteins | sample Davwhametageno37_FD_203147 | JGI IMG/M metagenome (GOLD analysis project Ga0307998, IMG submission 203147) | Marine microbial communities from Davis Island wharf, Antarctic Ocean - #37 | ecosystem: Environmental > Aquatic > Marine > Unclassified | place: Antarctic Ocean: Davis Island wharf... | reverse complement strand
AAAAGGTAATTAAAATTGCTGTTTGCGGAGGTTCAGGAAGTTTTTTATTAGATGCTGCCAAAGGAAATAAAGCAGACGTTTTTGTAACTGGAGACTACAAATACCATCAGTTTTTTGATGCAGAAGACAAGATAATTATTGCAGACATTGGCCATTACGAAAGTGAACAATTTACAATTGAGTTATTTGAGGATATCCTGAAAGATAAAGTTTCTGGCGTAGAATTAATAAAAACGATTGTGAATACAAACCCTGTTAATTACTGTTAAATTAAGGAATAGAACACTAATGGTACAGTTTATGCGTGTGTATTAATCAAAAGGTTAGATATGAAAAAGATAGTTTTAATAATAGTGACAATAGCGTTTCTCTCAAGTACCTCTTTTTCTCAAAGAAGAAAAGTGTATAAAGCTGGAGAATCAACACCAACTGTTACTGTAAGAAAAGACTCTACTGACCAAAGACCCCAAAAAGTAAATGCAACAAGCACAAAAGAAAAAGTGTGTAATTGCAAAAACGACTTAGAATTTGACCCAACTACTAAACAAGCATTAGATAAGAAAAAAACAGGAAAACCATTGTTTACAGGGACTTGCGTTACCTTTTACCCAAACAGAAAATTGGAGATGAAAGTAACTTATGTTGAGGGTCGAGAAGATGGAGTATTGTATAAGTTTTATGAAGACGGAACTCCTTGGTTGGAGCTAAATTATGCCGAAGGTAAAGCCTATGGAACTTGGAAATATTGGGAGAAAGACTCCACTTTAATGTGGGTTCAAAACTTTAGGTTTGATAAGAAACACGGTAAACAAACATATTACTATCCTAATGGAAACATGAAGAAAACAGAGATGTTTGAAATGGATGTTAAAAACGGAACTTTTGAACAGTATTATGAAGATGGAGGACTAAAGAAGATTGTAACTTACAAAACAAATAAATTTGATGGTCCTTATATGAAGTATGCTGATGACAGCACTTTGTTAATCGAAAAAGAATACAAAGAAGGAGTGATAGAAGGAAAGGAGAATTCTTATTTTGAAGATGGAACACTCGCTTATCAAACTTCTTATTTGAAAGGAGAGAAAGATGGGGAATGGATTTATAATTTTGAAGATGGCTCACCAGAAAGAATAGAGAATTATAAAAAAGGTATGAAAGACGGAGAGTGGACTGAATACTATAAAAATGGAAAAATAAAAGAGGAATTAGTTTACAAAAAAGATAAGCTGATTTCAAAAAAACAATACAACAAATTCGGGGACTTAGTGGAGACCTCTAAATAAACACTTAATGAATAAACTAGTAATTTCGATAGCTATACTGCTATTTTCGAGCACGATTTCTTTTTCTCAAGTAGAGAAAGACAAAAATTTAACAACAAAAAAAATCTCAAAGCTGATTGAGATTATAGAAAGATATTATGTGGATTCGGTTAACTCGCCAGAGTTAGTTGATGCGGCAATAAATGCCATGTTAGAAAAACTCGATCCGCATTCGGCCTACATTCCAGCAAAAAGAGTAAACGCAGTGGAAGCTCCGCTTAAAGGGAACTTTGAAGGAGTTGGAGTTCGTTTCCAAATATTAAACGACACACTTATGGTTGTGGCAGCAATTTCTGGTGGGCCAAGTGAAAAAGTAGGGGTAATGGCAGGCGACCAAGTAATTAAAATTGATGACGAAACTGTAGCAGGAGTTGGATTAAAAAACTCGGGAGTTAGAAGCAGACTTTTAGGAAAAAAAGGGACTAAAGTAACTATGACTGTTAGAAGAAGTGGTGAAAAAGACTTAATTGATTTTGAAGTTACAAGAGATAAAATTCCAATTTATAGCTTGGATGCAGCTTACATGATTGATGATGAAATCGGTTATATTAAAATAAATGCTTTCGCTAGAACTACAGAGCAAGAATTTATTGATGCTCTAGAAAAGTTATCTGGACTTGGAATGAAATCATTGATTTTGGATTTACAAAATAACGGAGGAGGATATTTGGATCAAGCCTTTAAACTTGCTGATCAGTTTTTATCTAACGAAAGAATGATTGTTTTTACTGATGGTAGAAGCTATAAAAGAGAAAACTATGTAGCCACAGAAAAAGGAGGTTATGAAAAAGGGAAACTAGTTGTACTTGTGAATGAAGGAACAGCATCTGCAAGTGAAATTGTATCTGGAGCAATTCAGGATTGGGATAGAGGAGCTGTTGTAGGAAGAAGAACTTTTGGAAAAGGATTGGTTCAAAGACCAGTTACATTACCGGATGGATCTAAAGTAAGAATAACTACTCAAAGATACTTTACACCATCAGGAAGATGTATTCAAAAATCATACGCAAACGGGAGTAAAGAATACCGAAAAGAAAAGTATGAGAGATATCTTAACGGAGAATCATTTAACAAAGACAGCATACAAATTCCAGACTCTTTAGTATTTAAAACCCTAATCAAAAAAAGAGATGTGTATGCAGGTGGAGGAATTATTCCAGATGTATTTGTACCGGTTGACACAACAGGAACATCTCCTTACTTTTTAAGCTTAGTAAGAAAAGGAATCATGAATAGGTTTGCATTAGAGTATGTAAATAAAAACAGAGAAAACTTTGCTTCATTATATCCAGATTTTGAGTCTTTTAAAGCCACCTTTGATTTAAAATCAGCAGTTGCAGAGCTAACAGCATTTGCAGCAGAAAACAAACTTGAATATAACGAGGAGGAATACAAAGAAGCTGAAGAAGCTATAACCATAAGGTTAAAAGCAATGATTGCTCAGAACCTTTATGGATTTAGTGAGTTTTATGAAATTTTTAATGAATTAAACCCAATATATAAAGAGGGAATAGAACTATTACAGAATGGGGATTATAAAAAACTTAAACTTGCAAGAGAGGGAATATTTAAATAAAAATAAGTCTCTACAAAAAATTAATATTTTTTTATATTTGTGTATCAAAACAAAAACAAATTTACAATCATGAAAAAAGAAAACATAATAATAGGAGCAATTGCTGTAATAGGAGCGCTTACTTTATTTAACACCTATTCTATTTTTACAAAAAAATCTAGAGTAGTAGCAACACCAACTTCTCAAGCAAACAATGTGGGAGCCGTAAACCCATCTATATTGCCAGAAACGAATGATTTTGCTAATAATTTTGATCAGCCGCAAAAACCACAAGTTCAGGCACCAGCTGCTCCAACAGGATCTTTAACTTCTTTAAACTTTAAAACGCCAAAGAAAGATTTTGGACAAGTATTATCTACTTCTTCGAACAAGCACACATTTAAGTTTACAAATACAGGGACTGAGCCATTGATTATATCAAACGCAAAAGGATCTTGTGGATGTACAGTACCAAAATGGCCAAAAGAACCAATTGCTCCAGGAGAAACAGGAGAAATAGCAGTTGAATATAAGCCAGCTGGACAATCAGGTGTTCAGACTAAGTATGTAACAATTACTGCTAACACGTCACCAGCAACTACTCAATTAACTATTACAGGAGATATTCAAGCAGATCCAAATGCACCTCAGCAACCAGCTCAGCCGATTGCTCCTGAAGGAATTAACATCCAATAACAGATTTAATGCAGTTAAAACACATTGCATTTATATTTTTAGCTCTCAGTATTTCTTCTTGTGTTAGCAAGAAGGAATACAATGAGCTTGGTCAATATTACGAGAATATTGAGAATGACCTTGTTAAAGCTCAAAAAGAAATTGCCGAATTAAAACAAGAATTAGCTCTTAAAACATCTCTTGGTGAAGAGGCAAAAGAAACACCTATTACCACTTACAAGTTTGATAAAACCAATCACGATTTTGGGTTTATAGCTCTTGGCTATGAATACAAGCACACGTTTACATTTACAAACACTGGTACAGAAAAGTTAGTTTTCACTAGTGTAAGAGGTTCGTGTACTTGTACAGTTGCTGAATACACGAAAAAAGCTATTGAACCTGGAGAGACAGGGTCAATTACAGTTAAATTTACTTCTGGAATGCCATTAGGAGAACAAACTAAATACGTTTAAGTTACCGCTAACACCAAGCGAAAAATTTCCGTGATTAGTGTGTCTGGAACGATTAGAAACAACTAATTCTATAGTATTATGTCCAGTTTCAAAGGATACGATTACTAGTATCGTCAAATATATATTCCCTTTGAATTACGCATGAAAAACGAAACCCAATTTAACGTCATTTACAATGAATATGCTAAATTGGTGTACAACTTTTCCCTACATTATTTACACAATACCGAGGATGCTCAAGAAGCAACTCAGGATGTTTTTGTAAAAATTTACAATAAGATAGAAGGATTTAATAATAAATCTAGTCTAAAAACTTGGATATACAGAATAACGATAAACCATAGTTTGGATGTAATAAAATCAAAAAACAGAAAATTAAGAGTCTTGTTTTCGAGAGAATATGAGGATAACGATAAGATAGATTTCGATCATCCAGGAATTAAAGTTGAAAGTAAAGAAGCGGTAGAAAAAATAATGAAGGAGATTAACAGCCTCCCAGAAAATCAGAAAACTGCTTTGATACTGAAAGGAATAGAAGGCTTATCGCAAAAGGAAATAGCGAGTATATTAAAAATAAAAGAGAAAGCTCTAGAGTCATTATTGTCAAGAGCAAGAGCAAATCTTAAAAAGAGATTATAAGAAAATGGAAAAACAATTACTACATAAAGAACAATTTAGTTCGGTTGAGGTTCCTGACTTTTTGTTGGATAAAATCAAAAATAAAATTCATTTAGAACAAAAAAAATCGAGCATCCAATCTAAACTTTTATTGGCTGCTGCTGTGATTATTCTTTTTGTTAATATTGGAATTATTGGTCAACAAAAATTAAAAGGCAATACTCAGGTTGAAACAGAATTTAATCCTTACACCACTTTAAATTATTCGTATTATGAATAAGAACACTAAAATCATTATCGCCTTACTCTTAGTCTCAAACTTGATACTAATTGGATTTCTATATTTTGGAAAACCCAAGAATAATCATGGAAAACCACCAATGAAAATGATTATTGAAAGGTTAGATTTTAATAAATCTCAAAAAGAAGAGTTTAAAAAATTAATAGAAATTCACAGGGACAATATTCAATCAACTCACAGAAGAATAACAAAAACTAAGAACGAAGTATACAAGGGTTTAAAGACCGAAAGCCCAATGCTTAACGATTCGTTACTACAAGTTATAACAAAAGGAGTTAAGGAAATTGAAGTATTACATTTCAACCACTTTAAGGATATTAAAAACCTTTGTAATGAGACTCAAAAAGTTGAGTTTAATAACTTAGCAGACGAACTAGGAACAGTTTTCCAGCCTAATAAACGGCCAAAAAACTAAGGCTTTCTAATCATTACAACTCTAAATCCAGTAAACGGATTTGCTTGTTTATCCCATTTTTCTTCGGAGTTTATTTGTAGGTAGTAGCTTTTGCTTTTCCACGAACCTCCTTTGGTATAATTGGAGTCCAAAACCATTTCAGCTACATTGCCAGCCATATTGTACAGCCCAAAATCATTATGAAAATAGGAGTCTACAGGAGCAATTACAGCCTCTCCATCATAATCATGTAAATCGGTAAAATGCGATTGAAAAAAATTATTGAGCGATAAGGTATCGTATCCATTCACGTTTTCATCTTCGCTCATTTTTGGGTTAAAGTTTGCCAAATAGCACCCTTTACTGTTTCGAATAAAAGGTCCTCCCCAAGGATAAGGAGAACCTGATTTTCCTCCGCTTGCAGCTAGTTCCCATTCTTGTTCTGATGGTAATCGGATTTCTACTTTTTCATTAAAAACTTCAAAATAAGCATTCTTAAACCACCTGCAAAAAGCTTCAGCATCCGTTAAATCAACATTTACAACTGGATAATTATAAAAGTCTGGATGAGAATTATAGTTATTCATCCATAACTGACTGTATGGGAATACACTTTCCCACTCAGTACCATCATAATCTCGATTAGGAACTTGAACTTTAGCAAGAGAAATCATTTGTTGAAAAAGTTCATTAGTTACTTCAAACCTACCAACAGAAATCGTATCATTAATCTCAGCAAAATATTGTTTAAAGAATTTTTTATTCAATACAAGTGGTTTTGGTTGTTTTTTAGGTTGAGGTAATTCTACAATTTCCACCACATATCTAAACCCCACTTCTGGTGAAGCCGAATACACATATTGTTGTTTATCAATTCTTAAATAATCGGCTCTGTTTTTCCAGCTACCACCTTTCACAATTCCCTTTTCAGAAATCATTTCGCTTACGTTTCCGCTCATATTGTACAATCCAAAATCATTTGCCCAATAAGCGGTTACTGGGGCTGTTATGTCTGCATTGTCGTTTAATACGCCAGAAACGCCCAAATAATCTCCACTTCCTCTAGCAAAGTTAGCTTGCATTTGCCCTTGATATTTACCCGTTTTTACTCTCATTGTTTCTGTTCCCCAAGGATAAATAGCAAAATCATTTCCGCCCTTAGCAGCATCTTTCCACTCTTTTTCTGTAGGTAATCGAATAAGGACTTTTTGGTTTTTATAATAGTTATTTAGCATTTTAGTCAACCATTCACAATAACTATTTGCTTGCTCATAAGTAACATTTACCACAGGGTAATTTTGGTAAGCAGGATGAGAAAAATAATATTCAGCCATAGGAGTTTCTGATTTAAAAACAGAATTCCACATAGCCGAGTTAGGTCTGTTTTTAATACTGTCTTCATCAGAAATACTCTCCAAAAAATTGATATATTTTTTATTACTGACTTCCGTTCTGCTCATATATAAATATTCCCCACGAATAGGAACACAATTTGGAATTTGAGCCAAAGAAATAAACGGGAATAGCAGTAAAATTAGGTTTAGGAATTTCATAATTATCTTTTTTGTAACCTCTAAAACCACAAAAGCAGATTTGGTTACAATACTTTAACAACAAATAATGCCATTTTATTGGAGATACTCCTCCCAAACTCTTATTTTTATGCTTTCTGAAGTAAAAAACTAATTTCCTATGACTAAAATACTCGTAATTGATGACGAAAGACCAATTAGAAGCGTACTAAAAGAGATTTTAGAAAACGAAAAATATTCTGTAGACGTAGCAGAAAATGGGAAGATAGGTTTTGATTTAGCTACAAAAACCAATTATGATGTAATTTTATGCGACATCAAAATGCCAGAAATGGACGGAGTGGAAGTGCTAGAGAAATTACAAGAAAAAGGAGTTGACTCTCCTGTAATAATGATTTCTGGTCACGGAACAATTGACACAGCTGTAGAGTGTCTTCAAAAAGGCGCTTATGATTTTATTCAGAAACCACTAGATTTAAATAGAACTTTAGTAAGCATAAGAAATGCTTTTGAAAGAAGTGACTTGGTAGAAGAAACCAAAGTATTAAAGCGAAAAATTCATAAAGGAAAAACAACCGAAATTATTGGTGAATCCAAAGAGATTGCCGCCATTAAAGAAATGATTGAAAAAGTAGCACCATCAGACGCTAGAGTATTAATCACTGGAGGAAATGGAAGTGGAAAAGAATTAGTCGCAAGACAATTACACGAACAAAGCTCAAGAGAAAAGTCACCTTTTATAGAAGTTAACTGTGCAGCAATTCCAGCAGAATTAATTGAAAGTGAATTGTTTGGTCACGAAAAAGGAGCGTTTACTTCTGCTATTAAACAAAGAAAAGGAAAGTTTGAACAAGCTGAAGGAGGAACCATATTTTTAGATGAAATAGGAGACATGAATCTTTCTGCACAAGCAAAAGTATTGAGAGCTTTACAAGAAAATAAAATTACTAGAGTAGGAGGAGACAAAGACATTAAAGTAAACGTTAGAGTATTAGCTGCAACCAATAAAAATCTGAAAGAAGAAATTTCGGAAAAGAAATTCCGTGAAGATTTATATCATAGATTAGCCGTAATTTTGATTCACGTTCCCTCTTTAAATGAACGTAGAGATGATATTCCAATGCTAGCAGAACATTTTATCGCTATGATTTGCGAAGAGCAAGGAATCCCAAAAAAGACTTTTTCAAAAGATGCTTTATCTGAAATGAAAAAAATTGACTGGACTGGCAACATCAGAGAGTTAAGAAACATTGTAGAAAGGCTTGTAATACTTTGTGGTCAAGAAATTAAAGGAGAAGAGATTAAACTATATGCAAATCCAACTAAGTAAATGAAACAGAAAAAAGCAAGCATAGTTTCCTTAATTAAGAAGTTCTTTTTTGAATTTCTTATAGTTACATTGGGAATTTTAACTGCTTTCAATATTAATAAGTGGGATGAAAATAAAAAGTTAGTTTTAGAAGAACAAGAATCTTATAAAGCACTAAAGAGTGATTTAAAATCAGATCTATATGTACTTAATTTCTATAAAGAAAGGTTTGTAAAAAATGAAGAATACTTAACTCCAATTCATGAAAGAAATTACGATAGAATTGATTCTGTTGAGATGTATTTAGAAAATAGTTTTGATTTACAAGAGGGAAATGCAACATATGTTAATCTAAAGTATAGCGGTAAATTTGGGATTTTTAAAAATGATACTTTGAGAAGAGGTTTGATAATGTATTACGAAACTTATTATCAAGGATTAGAGACAATGTCTAACACACATAAAGAACTTGTAGCGACAAATATTACTCCGTATTTAATTAAAAACATGAATTATGAGGGCTCACCAAGCTCTCAATATATTTCAACTATGTTGGAAAAGCATTAGTTTCGAAACATAATAAAATATCAATTATTAATGTCGGTTTATAACATTTCGGTAATTGATAAAACAGAGAAACTTGCCAATAAAATTATTGAAAGAATAGATATAGAATTAGGAATAAATGAATAATAATAAACCATACTGCGATAGCATCACTCATTATTCTCGAATGAAAACGAGAGAAGTAAAAGTAGGAGAAGTAGGAATAGGAGGAGATAATCCAATTAGGATTCAATCTATGACCACTGCTGACACAATGAATACCGAGAAATCGGTAGAAGAAACTATTAGCTTGGCTAAAGTGGGTTGTGAAATTGTGAGGCTAACAGCTCCAAGTAAAAAAGATGCAGAAAACCTTCGAGAAATTAAGCGATTGGTAAGAGAAGCAGGATATAATGTTCCTTTGGTAGCTGACATTCATTTTACTCCTAATGCAGCTGAGGTTGCTGCAGGAATTGTGGAAAAAGTAAGAGTGAACCCAGGGAATTATGCAGATAAAAAACAGTTTAATGAGTACGTATATACTGACGATTCTTACCAAGAAGAACTAGAAAGAATAAGAAGTAAATTTACTCCTCTAGTCCTTTTGTGTAAAGAGAATAAAGTTGCAATGAGAATTGGAACAAACCATGGTTCTTTATCTGACAGAATATTGAGTAGATACGGAGATACACCATTAGGAATGGTAGAATCTGCAATGGAATTTATTCGAATTTGTAGAGATCATGATTATCATGAAATGGTACTTTCTATGAAAGCAAGTAATACAAAAGTAATGGTGCAAGCTTATAGATTGTTGGTTGCTACAATGTTGGAACAAGGAATGAATTACCCACTTCATTTAGGAGTAACCGAAGCAGGAGAAGCTGAAGAAGGAAGAATAAAGTCAGCAGTAGGGATAGGAGCTTTATTAGAAGATGGAATAGGAGATACGATCCGTGTTTCGTTAACCGAAAAAGCAGAAGCAGAAATTCCTGTAGCTCAGAAAATTGTTGCGAGATACGAAAACAGAGCTAAGCACAAAGAGTTTGCTCTTGATTTTCCAAACTACATTAACCCATTTGAATATACTCACAGAGAGACTACTAAAGTTCAGAATATAGGAGGAGGAAATGTTCCGATTGTGATGGCAGATTTTGCTCTAAAAAAAGACATTAAACCAGCTAATTTATTTGCCTTAGGATATAACTATTCGGTACAATTAGATAAATGGAATTTAACCGATCAAGCATGCGATTATATTTTTTTAAATAAGAATTCGATTGATTTTGAAATACCAGGAACCTTAGGGTTAGTATATGAATATGAAACTTGGAAAACCAAGAAAAACAACCCTCGTTCATATCCTTTTTTAGATGCAAAACTATACTTGACTGATGCTGAAAAGCACAGTAAAATCAATTTTATTTATACCACACTTCCATATTTAACGGAGGAGTTTGCTAATAGAATTAAACAAGATTCCACAGCTGTATTGGTTATTGATAGCTATAACGAACACGGAATGGCTGAGCAAAGACAGCTTTTTAATGGATTGTTTCATTACGGATGTAAAACACCAGTTGTTATTGGAAGAGCCTACGGAGATTTAGAGCCAGAACAATTACAAATTGATGCTTCAGTAGACATGGGAAGTTTGTTGGTTGATGGATTAGGAGATGGTGTTTTTATCGCAGCAGAAAACTGTGGAGGAGATAAATTCATCAATGAAGTTGGTTTTGGAATTCTACAAGCAACACGAACTAGGATTTCTAAAACCGAATATATTTCTTGTCCTTCTTGCGGGAGAACATTATTCGATTTACAAGAAACAACAGCAAAAATCCGAGCTAAAACAAGTCACCTAAAAGGCCTTAAAATTGGAATTATGGGTTGTATTGTAAATGGTCCAGGAGAAATGGCTGATGCTGATTATGGTTATGTAGGAACTGGTAAAGGAAAAATCACGCTTTATAAAGAAAAAACGGTTGTGAAGAAAAACATTCCAGAAGAAGATGCTTTGGATGAAATGATTGAGTTGATTAAAGAATATGGCGATTGGATGGAGCTGAAAGAAGATTAAAAAACTCAAGTAAAACTAGGCAACCGAACTAACTATAATTCGTTATTTTTATCATAGGACAACTGTTATGAAAAGACTAATTTTATTTTTATTGCTAATAATAAACTTCAACCTTTACTCTCAAGAGATATGTAATAATGGTATAGATGATGATTTGGATGGTTTAATTGATTTACAAGACACTACTGATTGCTTTTGCGAATTATCGCAACCAGACTCTTCTATTTCATCTTTAATTCCAAACCCTTCTTTTGATCAGAGATCATGCTGTCCTTCTGCTGCAAGTCAACTAAATTGTGCAAACAACTGGATTCAAGCATCTGGAGCAACTTCAGATTATTTTAATAGCTTTGGCCTCTTAGCGGTTGGAACATTTCCACTACCACCTACTCCCTTACCAAACGGAACTGGATATGTGGGGTTTTTTGATGATTTTTTTCCATCTGCTAATAGTATCATATATAAGGAATACCTAGGAACTTGCCTCACAGATACAATGAAAATAGGTGTTAACTATCAAGTAGAATTTTTTTTAGCAAATTCTTTTGGTAATTTAACTTCCGAAATTGCTATTTACGGGACCACCAACTGCACTAATTTGCCATTTGGAAATCTTTTACCTACCGCAACAAGTTTATGCCCTACCACTGTCACACCTGCAAATTGGACGATATTAGCTTTTGATACAGCCACTTGCTCATCAAGCTCATGGGTTAGAGTTACATTAAATTTCACTGCTACCCAAAATTATACTGCTATAGTGTTGGGACCAAGTTGTACTAATAATTCGGGTTCAAATTACTATTATATAGACAACTTAACCTTGAACGAAACTTCACTTTTTACTCCAACCGTTAGTATTTCTGATTCTGGCCATTACTGCCAAGAAAATCTTAAATTAAAAGCTGATTTTGATTCGATTCCCCTCTCTTTTCAATGGTATAAAGACGGTATAGCTCTAGTAGGTGAAACAGATTCAAATTACTCGGTTCTTATAGGAGGAATAGGCGCTTACCAAGTTCAATTGCTTTATGATTCTGGGTGTGTAATTACAAAACCCTTCAATGTAATAGCAACTTCCATCACATTTGATATTGATTCATCCGGATCCTGTCCGTTTGGCCCATCAATAGGAAAAATTTATGTTTCAAACATTCAAGGAGGTACAAAACCTTATACTTTAAGTTTGAACTCAATCACTTTTGTTACTGATACTTTTTTCAATCAACTTTCTCCTGGAAACTATCTTTTAACCGTTAGAGATTCTAATCTATGTGAATCATCTCAAATAATTATGATTGGAGCATTTAATATGCCTGTCGCCAGCTTTATTACTGATTCGATTTGCTTAGGTGAGGCTTCAATTTTAATGGATAATTCATATATTTCCAAAGGATCAATTAATCAGTGGGGATGGAATGTGCCAGGAAACCCTACGACCCAAAACACCACAATAATCTACGGAACCGATGGAGTATATTCTATAACCCATATTGTGGTTTCAGATTCTGGATGTATTGATGATACAACAATAAATGTAGTTGTTAACCCATTGCTGATTTCACATTTAACCCTAAAGAAATTTACACTTTCAATCCAGGGGTTTGTTTCACAAATTTATCCACAGGTGCAATTAATTATTATTGGAATTTTGACTTTAAAGGTGCAACAGGTAATTCTTTGCTTACAAACCCATGTATTGTTCAATTTCCATCTAATCAGGAAAAAACGTACAATGTTAAACTCCTAGTCACTTCTGACAAAGGATGTTTAGATTCGGTTTATGTAAGCGTTATAGTTTTAGATGAATTCCTATTATATGTGCCCAATTCATTTAGCCCAAACAATGATGATATCAATGATGATTTTTCTGTTTCTGCAACAGGAATTGACACATACGAAATCCTAATTTTTAATAATTGGGGAGAAATGATTTACTCAAGTTCAGATCCATCAGACTCATGGGATGGAAAATTTAATGGAGCAATAGTTCCTGCAGGAGTTTATATATATAAGATTAGATTAAAAGCAGAAAATAGAGAGGTCAGAGAAATTTTTGGACATATAAATGTTCTTCATTAAGCCAATTATTAGCTCATTCTACTATAATTAACTTTCTATTTTATGCTATTGCAAACAAATACACTACCTTTGCACAAAATTTAATTGATTTTATGTCACAAGAAATAAAGAATATAGCAATTATCGCCCATGTAGATCACGGGAAAACTACGTTAGTAGATAAAATGATTTTAGCAGGAAAATTGTTTTCAGATCACGAAACTCCAGGAGAATTAATCATGGATAGCAATGATTTGGAAAGAGAAAGAGGGATTACTATCCTTGCAAAAAACGTATCGGTAAATTACAAAGGAGTAAAGATTAATATAATTGATACACCAGGTCACAGTGATTTTGGAGGAGAGGTTGAGCGTGTGATGAACATGGCTGATGGAGTTTTACTATTAGTAGATGCTTTTGAAGGGCCAATGCCACAAACAAGATTTGTAATGCAAAAAGCAATTGAAGCTGGGCTTAAGCCAATTGTTGTTGTAAATAAAGTAGATAAAGAAAACTGTACACCAGATATCGCTTACGAAAACGTATTCGACTTAATGTTTAGTGTTGGAGCTAGTGAAGAACAATTAGATTTTCCAGTAATATATGGTTCTGCAAAGAACGGATGGATGAGTACTGATTGGCAAAAGCCAACTGAAGACATTACTCCATTATTGGATTGTGTATTAGAACATATTCCAACTCCAGTATTTGATGAAGGAAACACTCAGTTATTGATTACTTCACTTGATTATTCTGCTTACGTAGGAAGAATTGCTGTAGGTAGACTACAAAGAGGAACTATAACAGAAGGACAGAATGTTTCTTTGGTAAAAAGAGACGGAAGTATTGTAAAATCTAAAGTGAAAGAAATTTTTGTATTCGAAGGAATGGGGAAATTAAAAGTAACTGAAGTTCAAACAGGAGATATTTGTGGAATCGTAGGAGTTGAAGGATTTGAAATTGGCGATACAATTGCTGATATCGAAAACCCAGAAGCACTTCAAACGATTAAGATTGATGAGCCTACAATGAGTATGATGTTTACAATTAACAACTCACCATTCTTTGGTAAAGAAGGGAAGTTTGTTACTTCTCGTCACATTAAAGATAGATTGGACAAAGAGCTTGAGAAAAACTTAGCTCTAAAAGTAGAAGATACTGGTTCTGCTGATTCATTCATGGTATTTGGAAGAGGAATTCTTCACTTGTCTGTATTAATTGAGACAATGAGAAGAGAAGGATATGAATTACAAATTGGACAACCACAAGTAATTATAAAAGAGATAGACGGAAAGAAACACGAACCAATTGAAGAATTGACAATTGATTTACCAGAAACTGTTTCTGGAAAAGCAATTGAAATGGTTTCTATGAGAAAAGGAGAAATGTTAAACATGGTTCCTAAAGGAGATAGAGTTACTATTGATTTTATTATCCCTTCAAGAGGTATTATTGGATTAAGAAACTATTTGTTGACTGCTACAGCAGGAGAAGCAATTATGAATCATAGATTCAAAGAATTTGCACCACATAGAGGTGAGATTCCTGGAAGATCTGCAGGGTCGTTAATTTCTTTAGAAATGGGGAAAGCAATTCCATTTTCATTAAACAACTTACAAGACAGAGGTAAGTTTTTCGTAAAATCAAACGAAGAAATTTATGCAGGTCAAGTAATAGGAGAAAACTCTAGAGATAATGATTTAACAGTGAATGTAACTAAGACAAAGAAAATGTCTAACATGCGTTCTTCTGGTGCTGATGATAAAGTAAAGTTAGCTCCACCAATTATTTTCTCTTTAGAAGAAGCATTGGAGTATATCCAAGAAGATGAATTAGTGGAAGTAACTCCACAAAGCATTAGATTAAGAAAAATCTTATTGAGCGAATCTGAAAGAAAAAGAGCTGGTAGAAACTAGTCAACTATTATTTTAAAACTTAAAAGAGCCGTTTTTATTAAACGGCTCTTTTTTTGTGCCATTATTTCGTATTTTTATGGTTAGCATGAGTAAAACTGTACTACTTACTGAGTTTGAATATGATTTTAAACTAATTGGGATTAGCACCCATTCCAAAGACTACAGGCTTTGCTGGGAGATTAATAAAAAGTTTGGAGTGCAACTGTACAAAGAGAAAGATGTGTTGTTTTCTAGTAAAAAAGGAGATACTGCCAATTTTTCAATGTACTTTTATCAAAATGAGATGGAGGAAAAAGATTTAAGGCTTATTAGCAATAAATCAAGTGGAAGATTACTTGTCCCAGAATCTAAGCCATCCGATTTTTTCTTGATGTTTTACGATTACGACAACTTCGAAATTAGTGAGATGTTAAGGGAAATAAGAAAAATTAATATTGTCTTAACAGCTTTTGAAGTGGAAGTATCTACCTTAAAATCAAAGGATAATTTACTATTTTAAAAACAAGAATGAGAAAAACAAAAATAATAGCAACAATAGGTCCAGCAACTGAATCTAAGGTAAATCTTGAAAAAATAATAAAGGCAGGTGTAAACGTATGCCGTCTTAACTTTTCGCATGGATCACACGAAGATCACCTAAAAGTAATTAAGAACATTGCTGAAATTAATAAAGAACAAGGAATTCATATAGCTACATTAGGTGACTTACAAGGGCCTAAATTAAGAGTAGGTAAAATGGAGGAGAACACTCTTTTGGTAGATGGGAATGAAATTACATTTACAAGTGAAGACTGTTTAGGTAATGCAGAAAGAGTTTACATGAATTACAAAAACTTTGCTAAAGACGTAAAGGCAGGCGAATTCATCAGGTTAGATGATGGTAAATTAGAAATGCAAATTCTTGAAACTAATGGAAAAGATACTGTTAAAGCAAAGATTACTCAAGGAGGAGTTTTAAAATCTAACAAAGGGGTAAATCTTCCAAATACAGTTATCTCACTTCCATCATTAACAGAGAAAGACTTAGTTGATTTAGACTTTGCTTTGGAGCATAATTTAGATTGGATTGGACTATCATTTGTTCGTTCTGCAAGAGATATTATTGAGTTAAAAGGAATAATCTCAGCTAACAATAAAAAAGCTAAAGTAATAGCTAAAGTTGAAAAGCCAGAAGCAGTTGAAAATATAGATGAGATCATAAAAGAAGCAGATGCAATAATGGTTGCCAGAGGTGATTTAGGTGTTGAAATACCTATGGAAAAGGTGCCAATTGTACAAAAAATGATTGTTGAAAAATGCATTAAATTCTCTAAGCCAGTTGTTATTGCTACTCAAATGATGGAGAGTATGATAGAATCATCTACTCCAACTAGAGCTGAGGTAAATGATGTGGCAAATGCAGTGCTTGATGGCGCAGATGCTGTTATGCTTAGCGGAGAAACTTCTGTAGGGAAATTTCCAATTTATGTAATTGAGGCAATGGTAAAAATTCTTCAGGAAACAGGTGATTTCAGATTAACTGAAACGTCACAAGAAAAAAACCCAGAACGAAGCCCAGATAGGTTTATTACCGATTCTATATGTTTTAATGCAAGTAATTTAGCTGACAAAACTGAAGCTAAGGCAATTGTAACAATGACTTTTTCTGGATACACAGCATTTAAAATTTCAAGTAAAAGGCCAAAAGCTCATATTTTTGTGTTTTCTGGAAATAGGGAGCTACTTACTAAACTGAGTCTTGTCTGGGGTGTGCAAACTTTTTATTACGATAAAATGGTAAGTACTGACCATACAATTGCTGACATTCACTACATGCTGAAAAAAGAAGGTTATGTAAAAGAAGGAGATTTGATAATTAACACTGCTAGTATTCCATTAGAAGAAAGTGGAAAAACTAACATGCTTAAATTAAGCTATATAGATTAATACTATGAAACACTTACTACTACTACTTACATTTTTTGTTTGTCTAAACGGATTTACTCAAATCCCTCTTGGATACTATGATTCTACTGTTGGAAAAACAGGATATGTATTAAAAACTGCTCTTAATAAAATTATAACTAGCGGTCACATTGATAGAGGATATGGAAGTTTATACGGAGGTTATATGACTACAGATACCGACAAGTTTTACGACAATGACAGTACTGTTTTAGATATGTATTCCGAGAATCCTACTGGGGTAGACAGTTATTTTTACAGTCACAATACCAGAAACTGTGGGAACTACAACTCAGAAAACGATTGCTATAACCGAGAACACTTATTTCCGCAAAGCGGATTTGGGAGAGGATATCCTATGCGAACTGACATTCACCATGTTGTTCCTTCTGATGGATACGTAAACGGGCAAAGAGGAAGTTTTCCTTTTGGCGAAGTATCTTCTACTACTTGGACTAGTATGAATGGATCTAAAAAAGGACCATCAGCTTCTCCTGGATACCAAAACATTGTATTCGAACCAATAGACGAATTTAAGGGAGACATAGCAAGATGTATGTTGTATTTTGCAACTAGGTACGAGACTCAAGTTTCTTCTTGGCCTTGGGCACAATTAAACGGAACATCTACTCAAGTATATGACCAATGGTTTTTGAATGTATTAATTTCTTGGCACTTACAAGATACTGTTAATCAAAGGGAAATTGTAAGGAACAATGGGTCATACGCATATCAAGGGAACAGAAATCCATACATAGATCACCCAGAATGGGTAACTCAAACATGGGGATTACCAACTTACGCGAGTATAGAAGAAAACAAATTAGAATCGGTATCGCTATACCCAAACCCAACAGCCGATAACTCAGTAACTATTGAGAACGGATTTCCAATAAATTCAGTTGAGGTGTATTCTACTTTGGGAGCTTTAATTCAATCTAAATCCGCTCAAAATGAAGGAAAAAAGATAGTATTAACTGATTTACCAAAGGGTGTTTTACTTATTAAAATTACAAGCGGAGATAACTCTGTTGTGAAGAAATTGGTAGCGCAATAAAATGTTAGGAGGTATATTTCTTTTTATTGCAATTAACTATTTCACTCATTTAATAAGAGAGATTTATATTGAAAAACCAAAAGCTTGGATTTCAATTGTAATAGCTACTCTCATTACATTTTTTATTTTGAATATTTCAGGATATTTTTTCAAACCGTTTTTCTAGTTCTAAACTAGAATCTATTTTATTTCCTGACACAATTCCACCAAAACTCCATTAGTAGATTTTGGATGAAGAAACGCCACCAACTTATTGTCGGCACCCTTTTTAGGTTCTTTGGTTATGATTCTAAAGCCTTCTTTTTCTAATCTTTCAAGCTCCGCATGAATATCTGTAACATCAAAAGCAATGTGGTGAATCCCTTCTCCTTTTTTCTCAATAAATTTTGCAATTGCACTGTCTTCGTGAGTGGCTTGTAGCAATTCTATTTTAGACTCTCCTGTTTGAAAAAACGAAGTAAGTACGTTTTCCGATTTCACCTCCTCTTGTCTGTATGGCTGCTTGTTGAATAACGAAGCAAATAATTCGTTTGATTTTACTATGTCTTTTACCGCAATTCCTATGTGTTCAATTTTATTCATATCCATTCTTTATTAATGATAAATGCTATCTAGTTGTTTAATTTTTTTGTATTTTTATATGAATATAATGTAAAACAAAACTACAATTAAATTATGCTAAACAAAAGAGTAGAAGAAGCACTTAATTCTCAATTAATAGTCGAAGCTTATTCATCACATTATTATTTGGCAGTAGCTTCATGGGCAGAGGTGAACGGACTAGGAGGAACTTCGGAGTTTTTTTATGAGCAATCGGACGAAGAAAGAATGCACATGTTAAGGCTTGTTAAGTTTATTAATGAAAGAGGAGGGAAGGCAGTAATCCCAAGAATTGAAATGCCGCAAAACGATTTTAAATCATTAAGACAGGTATTCGAAGATTTTTTAAAACATGAATTAGCTGTATCAGCTAAAGTAAATGAAGTGGTAGGAATTTGCCATGAAGAAAAAGATTTTCCAACCATGAATTTTATGCAATGGTATGTTTCGGAACAAATTGAAGAAGAAGCTGTGGTAAGAACAATTTTGGATCAGCTTAACTTGATAGGAGATGACAAGAGTGGTTTGTATCACTTTGATAGAGACTTAAAAAACATTAAGACTCCACAAATCACAATTAATAATAACATTTAAAAAAAATAAAAAACTATGATTTTATTAGCAGCAGGCCCAGCACCAGGATTAATCGTTTTGGTAGTATTAGCAGTTATTTTTCTGGTAATGTCAATTGTAATTGTACCAGAAAAATCTGCAAAGGTGATTCAAAGATTAGGAAAATTCAACAGGATTGCATTCTCTGGGTTAAGTTTTAAAATTCCAATTATAGATTCTATTGCTGGAACAGTAAATTTAAGAGTATTACAATTAGATGTTCATGTAGAAACAAAAACGAAGGATAATGTTTTTGTAAACATGCAAGCATCCGTTCAGTACAAAGTTATTAGAAGTAAAACAAAAGAATCTTTTTATAGTCTGGATGACTCTGCAAGACAAATTTCTTCATTTATATTTGATGTAATTCGTGCCGAAGTGCCAAAGCTAGAATTGGATGATGTATTCTCGAGAAAAGATGATATTGCAAATGCAGTAAATAGCAGCCTTTCTACCTCTATGGATGATTACGGTTTTGAGATTATTAAAACATTAATAACGGATATTGATCCTGATAAGAATGTAAAAGAATCAATGAACAGAATTAATGCAGCTAAAAGAGACAAAGAAGCAGCATTAGAGGAGGCAGAAGCAACTAAAATCACTATTGTAAAGGAAGCTGAGGCAGATGCAGAAAGTAAGAGGTTACAAGGAGAAGGAGTTGCAGCACAAAGAATAGCTATTGTAAAAGGATTTAAAGAATCGATAGAAGATTTTAAAGATTCATTGGATGAAATTAATTCAACAGAGGTAATGCAATTTGTACTACTTACTCAATACTTTGATACATTGAACAGTATCGGAACAAAAGAAGGTAACAACACGATTCTAGTCCCTCACTCTCCAGGAGGAATGAAAGACTTTCAACAACAAATAATGGAGGGTACTTTTGTAGGTCAAAAATTAAATGAACCAGCTAAAGCAAAACCAAGAGCTAAAAAAGCTGATTAAGCTTTTCTACTTTGAATTAGTCTAGTTTACTAATAAACTCAATTAAATAATGATTCCATTTTCACTCATAGCAAATTTATCTATGATGGGAGAATGGAATTTTTCTGTTCCATTACTTTCTCAAAGTAACTTCTTTGGAGTGTGGTTTTGGCAATTAATTTCTGTGGCTTTAGCTATAGGAATTGGTTTTATTTTCCTCTTTGGTAAAAAACAAAGGAAAAATATGCGTGAGTTTATGGAGAGAAGAACAGAAACAATTTTGGATCAAAAAACCAAAATTGAAGAACAGAACTCACTCTTAGAGGTTGAACACAAAAAGTCGGATGAGTTACTGCAAGATATCTTCCCAAAAAAGATCATCAAAATACTTAAAAACAAAGGGAGTTTAACTCCTGATTATTACAAAGAAGCAACCATATTATTTGCTGATGTAGTTTCTTTTTCTAAAATAACACCCAATATTGGAGCAGAAGAACTAGTAGATAAACTGACTATTTATTTTCGTGCTTTTGACAAAATCATTACTGAAAATAAAATGATTTTAATAAAGACAATTGGCGATTGCTATTTTGCTGTTGGTGGTGTACCAAAAAAATCATTTAAGAGTCCTATTCTAAGTGTTTTGTCTTCTTTACAGATGCAAGAAGCAGTATCAATGATAAATTATATTGATGAGTCTGGTTGGAAAATAAGGATAGGTTTAAACACAGGAGAAATAGTTGCTGGAGTTTTAGACACTAAGCGACCAATGTTTGATGTTTGGGGCAGTTCTGTGAATGTAGCTAGCAGAGTTCAAGAGTCTGGTTTTCCAGGAAAAGTAAATATATCTGAAGCTACTTATCTGAAAATATATCCTTACTTTGATTGTGAAGAACGAGGAGAAATTAACACAAAGAACGTAGGCAATATCCCTATGTATTTTGTAGACAGAATTAAACCAGAACTATCTGCAAATGCAGAAGGCACAGAGCCAAATAAAATATTTTGGCAATATGCTAACAACCTAAAAAGTATAAAGCAAGATTACGTTCGTATGACACGAGATGTGATTAAGTTATTGAAGGATAAATTACCAGAAGGTATTTTTTATCATACTGAGAACCATGCTTTGAACATAATGAATGCAGTGGAATTTATCGGTTTTGGTGAAGAAATATACACAGAAGACATTTTATTATTGAAAACGGCAGCTCTTTTTCATGATGTTGGTTTTATTGAAAAGTATTATGATAATGAAATAATTGGGGCAAAATATGCTAGGGAAATGATGCCAAATTATGGATTCAATATGGATCAAATTAATAAAGTTGAGGCGTTAATTTTGGCAACAGATATAAACCGTGAACCAAAAAATTTATTAGAAGAAATAATAAAAGATGCCGACTTAGATTACCTGGGAAGAGGGGACTTTAAAGACATAAGTGAGAAATTGAAAAAAGAGTATTTAATTAACGGAATAGTTAGCTCAGAGAAAGAATTTCATGAAAAACAGGTCTCGTTTTTGAAAACACATATGTTTTATACAGACACGGCAAAAACATCAAGAATTGAAAAGAAAAAAGAAAACATAAAAATAGCCGAAATGCTAAATAATTCTTAGGCTTAATAAAGCAGTATCATCTGGGTAATCATTTTCACCTTTAAATTTATTTACTTCTCGAAACAGAGCTTTGTTCATCTCACTCATATTTAGGCAACTATTTGCAAGTATTCCTTTAGCTAACCTTTCTGATTCAAATTGTTCTTTTAATTCATTTTCTACCTCAACCATTCCATCTGTATAACACACAATAACTGTATTAGGCTCAATGGTTAAAACCTTACTTTCAAGGCTTGGTAACTCTTCAAAAACTCCAAGAGGTGTACAACCAGTTTGTAGCTCTTTAATTTCTCCTTTGTGAAGTAGAATAGGAAAATTATGACCAGCATTTACATACTTTAATTTACGATTACTTTCATTATAATAACCAATAAAAAAAGTAATAAACTTCTCCCCTTTAGCTGCATTTATTACACTGGTGTTCAATTCAGAAACAAGTTCTTTAAGCGTTAGGTTTGCATGATTGTACTTTACATTTGCTCGGAGTGTAGCCTGAAAATTAGACATAAGCATAGCTGCTGAGGTTCCTTTTCCAGACACATCTGCTATACAGAAAATATATTCATTTTTATTAATTCGAATGAAATCGTAATAATCACCACTAACCATATTTTTAGCAATATAGGTGCCCGCTATATCTATTAAATGATTGGAAGGTAAATTTGCAGGCAAAAGTAATTTCTGCATTTCTGCAGCAATTTTCATGTCCTTTTCTTCTAGCTTTTTCTTTATTAATTCTTTTGCTAGATTTTTTGTCTCAATCGCTACAGAAACTACGTTTGCAAGCGTTTGAACAAACCCTAAATGGGTTTCTATAAACTGCATCATTTCATCTTCTTCGATTCCTCCAAGAAGCAAATAAGAAAGAGCCTTTTCTTTATGAAAAACAGGTAAAATAATGTCAAATTGATCAAAAACATGATTCTCATTTTTATTTATTATGAGGGTGCCATCAATCTTAAGGAGTTCCTTAATTTTTAAATCATTACAATGATTTTTCATTCCATAATTCAAGATACATTTCCACGAATCTCTTTTGTTTACAAAAGCTAATTTTTTAATCCCAATGTAATTCTGCATCACATTTTCGAACTGAACAATTAGCTCAGAAACCTTATAGTTTTTATTAACTGCATTCGTAATCTCAAGAAGGGCATTTAGTTTTTGCCTCTCAATCAAGAGTTTATCCTTATTTTCAATCAATGCCATAGTTAGTTCTCAAAAGTTCTTAATCAAAGTAAGATTTTTTGGGCTTAAAAACAATATTCGTTCTTCTCAATTACTTTAAGTGCAACTTTTTGATATGCAGCTTTAATATTAAATGGAGCGTGTTTTGTAAAACGTTTTAGTCCCATCAACATCATTTTTAACTCATCACCTTCTGCAAATGAATTTAAAGCATCAGTTGCTGATTTGTTTATTCTGTAAGAAGCTTCATAGAAGAATATTTTAACCATTTCTATTTGTTCTGCACAAGCTTCTTCTCCTTTCATTGAAATTAGTTTTTCAACTCTAAGCATCATAGATTCTGCCAAATACGTATCAATAATCATATCAGCATTACCCATTAATACTTCTTGTTCTTTAGCAAGAGTAGCCATCAATTTTTGTACTGCAGAACCTGCAACCATTAGCACAGCCTTCTTAAAACCTTGAAGTGATTTTTTTTGCTCAGCAAACAAACCTTCTTCTCCTTCTTCAAAACTAGGAACCGACATCAATTCGTCCGCAACTTTCATTGCTGGACCCATTAAATCCAACTGTCCTTTCATTCCCTTTTTAAGAATCATATTCACCAATAGCAATCTGTTAATTTCGTTTGTTCCTTCAAATATCTTGTTGATTCTTGCATCACGGTAAGCTCTTTCTACTAAAGTCTCAGCAGAATAACCCATTCCTCCGTGTATTTGAACTCCTTCATCTACAACAAAATCTAAACAATCAGATCCAGAAACTTTCAACAAAGCACATTCAGGAGCAAATTGCTCAATTCCTTTCAATGTTGCTTGTTCTTTAGTCATTCCTCCGTCTACAAGGCCTTTTATTGCATCATCAATGTTTTGAGCAGCTCTGTAGTTTGCCGATTCATTCGCATAAATCCAAGTAGACATTTTACCAATCTTGTTTCTTATTGCTCCATATTTAGCAATTGGCCTTCCAAATTGTTCTCTTTCGTTAGCATAATTTGCCGATTCAGTTACAATTTCTTTAGAAGCTCCAGTTGTTCCAATAGATAATTTTATCCTTCCAATATTCAAGATATTCAAAGCAATTTTAAATCCATTTTGTCTTTCAGAAAGCATGTTCTCAACTGGTACTTTTACATTGTTGTAAAACACCTGACGAGTAGAAGAACCTTTAATTCCCATCTTCTTTTCCTCAGCATTCAAAGTGATTCCTTCGCTATCTGCTTCAATTAAAAAGGCAGTTAATTTATCGTCATCATCAATTTTTGCAAATACAGTATGTAAGTTGGCAAATCCAGCATTGGTAATCCACATTTTTTGTCCTGTAACCAAATAGTATTTTCCATCTTCAGAAAGTACAGCTTTAGTCTTTCCTGAGTTAGCATCACTTCCTGCACTTGGCTCAGTCAAACAATAAGATGCTTTCCATTCTCCAGAAGCTAATTTTGGAATGTATTTCGCTTTTTGTTCAGCATTTCCATAATACAACAAAGGAAGAGTTCCAATCCCTGTATGCGCTCCATAAGCTACCGAGAAAGAGTAACTTCCACCTAAGCTTTCTGTTGCCAACATACTTGTTTTAAAATCCATTCCCATTCCACCTAATTCCTCAGGAATTGAGATAGATAACAAACCTAATTCTCCAGCTTTTTCCATCAAAGCAGGCATAAATCCTTCTTCCATAGAATCCATTCTATCTAAATGAGGAATAATTTCAGTTTTAATAAAATTCTTACACATTTCGGCAAGCATTTTCTGCTCTTCCGTCCATTCTTCTGGGATAAATATTTCGCTTGCTTTTGTGTCTCTGATGATAAATTCACCTCCTTTTATTGCTTCCATTTTATTTAGATTTAAAGTTCTTATTATAATAATTCGTATATCCCTGCAGCTCCTTGTCCAGTTCCTACACACATAGTTACTGCACCATACTTCTGTCCTCTTTTTCTCATTTCGTTAAATAATTGAACAGATAATTTTGCTCCAGTACACCCAAGTGGGTGACCCAATGCAATTGCTCCTCCGTTTACATTCACGATATCTGGGTTTAAGTTCAACTCATTCATTACTGCAACAGATTGCGAAGCAAATGCTTCGTTCAATTCTATTTGCTCAATGTCATTTATTGTTAGTCCCGCTTGTTTCAATGCTTTTGGCATTGCATACAAAGGCCCCATTCCCATTATTCTTGGTTCTAATCCAGCAACTGAGTAAGACATCAATCTTGCAATTGGCGTTAAGTTGTTTTCTTTCAAAAATTTCTCAGAAACAACCATTATAAAAGCAGCTCCATCCGAAGTTTGTGAGGCATTTCCGGCAGTAACCGAACCTCTTGCGTCAAACACAGGTCTTAATCTCGCTAAACCCTCCATATTCGTTCCTCTTCTCACCCCCTCGTCTGTTTCGCAAATGATTTGTCTAGTCTGTTGCTTCTCGTTTTCGTCTAGGTAAGTCTCATCAATAAATATTGGAACGATATCATCTTGAAATCTTCCGCTATCAATTGCTTTTTCTGCTTTGGCGTGAGAATTTACAGCAAATTCATCTTGCATTTCTCTTGTAACTCCGTATTGGTTGGCAACTGCTTCTGCAGTTAATCCCATTCCCCAATACCATTCTTGGCTTTTTTTAGAAACACTTGCATTAGGAACTAATCTCCATCCTCCAAAAGGAATTGGCGACATAGTTTCTACTCCACCCGCAATAATACAATCAGCCATTCCGCTATTGATTTTTGCTGAGGCAATCGCAATCGTTTCCAATCCCGAAGAACAATATCTGTTCACAGTCATTCCCGGCACTTTTTCAGAATCTAATCCCATCAAAGAAACCATTCTTCCAATATTCAGTCCTTGTTCTGCTTCTGGAGTTGCGTTTCCTACAATTACATCATCAATTTGATCTGCAGCTACATTCGGTATATTTTTCATCAAATGCCTGATAACATCTGCCGACAAATCATCTGCTCTATAGAAATTAAATATCCCTCTAGGCGCTTTCCCTACTGCTGTTCTAAACCCTGCTACTATATATGAATCTTTCATTTTAATTTTTTTAATTAGTTATTGAATAAGATTAGTTTCTAAGAACTTTTCCTGTTTTCAAGATGCTTTCAATTCGCTTAAGCGTCTTTTCTTGCATACATAATTCTAAGAAAGTCTTTCTTTCTAAATCCAATAAATATTGTTCAGATACTTTAGTTCTTTTCGATAATTCACCACCACACATAACAGTTCCCAATTTCTCAGAAATTAATTGATCGTGGTCAGAAATGTAATTTCCAGATCTCATAGAATGAGCTCCTACATAAACTATTCCTATTCCTTCGTTACCCATTACTTCAATGTCGGTTCTTTGTGGTTTCTCCACATAACCTTTAGCATCCATCAAAATAACTTGTTGTTTTGCATATCCAATTTGGTGTGCTCTACTCACAATTACTTCGTCAGTTCCTTCTCTCAAATAACCTAGTTCAAAGGCTTCTTTTCCTGAAGTAGAAACTTTAGCCTGACCAATTGTCAAGAATCTATTTCTTAACTGATTTGTTCTGATGTCTCCGTCTTTTAATTCATCATTCAAACGAACAACAAATTCTTTGGTTCCACCACCACCAGGTATTAATCCAACACCAAATTCTACAAGACCCATATAAGTTTCTGCGTTAGCAATCACTTTGTCTGCGTGTAAGCAAATTTCGCAACCACCACCCAATGCCATTCCGTGAGGAGCAGCCACAACAGGGATTGAAGAATACCTCAATCGCATCATTGTATTTTGGAAAGCCTTGATAGAGAAGTTTAATTCGTCCCAATCTTGCTCAATTGCCATCATAAATATCATTCCTACATTGGCACCAGCCGAGAAGTTTTGACCTTCATTAGCAATTACAATTCCTTTCCATTGCGGATCAGTTTCTGCCAAATCAATTGCTTTGTTCAATCCTTGAAGAATTTCACTACCAATCGTATTCATTTTAGTGTGGAATTCTACATTCAATACTCCATCCCCTAAATCAATAATATGAACTCCAGCATTTTTCCATACTGTGTTACTTTCTTTTAAGTTTTCAAGTGAAATTAAGTTCTCAGTTCCAGGAATTACTTTGTACGATTTACTAGGAATATCATAATATAAACGAGTACCGTTTTCTACTTTATAAAAAGTTTCGTTTCCAGCTTCAATCATATCATAAATCCACTGAGCAGGTTTTGCGTCAGCTTTTTCCATATGTTTGATAGCCGCTTTTACTCCAATTGCATCCCAAGATTCAAAAGGACCAAGTTCCCAACCAAATCCGGCTTTTAACCCATCGTCAATTCTATATAACTCATCCGATATTTCTGGAATTCTGTTCGATACATATTGGAACACCCCATTGAATGATTTTTTGTAAAATTCACCCGCTTTGTCCATTCCATTGTACAACATTTTTGTTCTGTCTTTCAAATTGTTGACAGATTTTGTCATCTCAAGAGTTGCAAATTTTCCTCTAGTTTTAGTCTGGTATTCTAATGTTTTTAGGTTCAGTTCAAGTATTTCACTTTTACCTTCCGCATTTTTTACTTTCTTATAAAACCCTTGTTTCGATTTACTTCCTAGCCATCCATTTTCCACCATTTTGGAAACATAGCTTGGTATTTCAAATAAATCTCTTCTTTCGTCATCAGGGCAATTGTCTTTTACTCCGTTTGCTACGTGAACCAGTGTGTCTAGTCCTACCACATCACAAGTACGGAAAGTAGCAGACTTTGGCCTTCCCATTACTGGGCCAGTAAGCTTGTCTACTTCCCCTACTGTAAGTCCCATTTCTTCAACTGTGTGAAATAATGCTTGAATTGAAAACACGCCCACTCTATTTGCAATAAATGCTGGAGTATCTTTAGCCAAAACCGTAGTTTTTCCTAATATTTTTGATCCGTATTCCATCAAGAAATCAACCACAGCTGGGTCAGTTTTTGGAGTAGGAATTACTTCAAACAATTTTAAATATCTTGGTGGGTTAAAAAAGTGAGTTCCCAAAAAGTGCTTCTGAAAATCTTCGCTTCTTCCTTCCAACATCATATGAATAGGAATTCCTGAAGTATTTGAAGAAATTATAGTTCCTGGCTTTCTGTGTTTTTCAATATTTCCAAAAACGATTTGTTTGATGTCTAGTCTTTCAACTACAACCTCAATAATCCAGTCTGCTTTAGAAATTAAATGAATGTCATCTTCCAAGTTTCCAGTTGTAATTCTGCTTGCGTAAGATTTACTGTAAATTGGCGAAGGGTTCGATTTTAATGAAGCCTTTAACGCATCATTCACAATCTTGTTTCTAGCCATTTTGTTGGTAGATTCCTTTGCTTCCTTTGGCACAATGTCTAATAACAAAACATCCAATCCTACATTGGCAAAATGACAAGCAATACGAGATCCCATAACTCCGGAACCGATTACCGCTACTCTTTTGATGTTTCTTTTCATTTTTTTACTTTTATTATTGTTTGTCCTTTAAGGACTAAAAAATATTGTTTTCGTCTATCAACTCATTTATTCCATCCATTACTTTAAAAAAGACCTCTAAATCTTTCTCTTTAATGTTATTCCTTAAATGAGTATTAAATTTTATTACTTTTTCTTTCGAAAGATCTCTTTTTTCCATTCCAAGTTCAGTTAGGAAAATCCTAACCATTCTTTTGTCCTTTTTATCAGGTTGACGATAAATAATTTTTTCGTCTTCTAAGTTTTTCAAAGTTCTGGTTAAACTTCTTGACTCCATTCCCATCTTTGGACCTAAGCTTGTAGAGGGTGTTCCTTCTTTTAAATCTATATTCAGTAGAACCATACCTGTTGCCATACTAACGCCATATTCTGACGCCTGTATATTGTACATTCTGGCAATTTTGTGCCAAGTACTTCTAATGTTAAAATCTATGGTTTCTTCTGGTTTCATTTATCTTGCTATTTCCAAATATAGCAAAAATATGTTATGCATGCATAACATGTTGAAGTTTTCTTTATCTAAGTTTTTTGGAAGGCTTGTGAATTTCTTTAACTTTAAAAAAATCAATTATGATAAAATACAACCCAAAGTTTTGGTTCAAACATATTTTTACTTTTCGTAAAAGTGATACAATTGTTGTCCTTTGGAAGGAGATGATTTATATCGGCTTGTTTACAACCATTCTTGCATACTTGGTGCTGAATTATGTAGAAGATGAGTTTCATGTTTCTGTATTAGGAAAATTGAAAGATGTATTTTCTTTAATTGGTTTCGTTTTATCATTACTATTAGTTTTCAGAACAAACTCTGCTTATGACAGATGGTGGGAAGGAAGAAAAAAATGGGGAGAATTAATTAATAATTCTCGAAACTTGGCAATAAAAGTTGACACAATGACCAAGAATAAAACCTCTCATGAATTTTTTTCAAGGATGATTCCTAATTATGCTTTTGCTATGAAAGAACATTTAAGAGAGGGAGTATTAATTCATGAACTTGAATTGACAGAAGAAGAGCTGATAGAGATAAATAAAAAAGCACACAAAACAAGTTACATTGCTCAAAAAATGTATGCAAAGCTTAACGAAATGAAAGTTTCTAAAGAGCTTTCAGAAGAAGAGTTTTTATCAATTGATGATAATTTAAAGAATTTTTCGAATATAACAGGAGCTTGTGAAAGAATTAAAAATACTCCAATACCTCATTCTTACAGTTCTTTTTTAAAGAAGTTCATTTTTGTTTTCGTTTGCACAATGCCACTTTCGTTTGTTTCTAGCTTCGGATATTTCTCTGCTTTTATAGCAATTTTCATCTTCTATATTTTAGTTAGTATGGAAGTTCTTGCTGAAGAAATTGAAGATCCTTTTGGAAGAGATGAGAATGATTTACCTACAGATGGTCTTTGTGTTAAAATAAAGGATAACGTAAAAGAAATTTTAGAGCACTAAATCCCTAAGGGAAGGCCATTATACTTTAATGTCCTGATTTTTAGTAATTTCACAACCAGGTCCAATTGAAAACGAAGGTTGTCCTAAAATTGAAAAAGAAGAGATATTAAAAAGAGCCTTTGATAATTTAGAATTTGAATCGGGAAGAGATGTTATAAAAGCCTCTTCATATTCCTCTCTTGATGAGTTAGCGGTTTTGATGACTAAAAAGTTTGATGACTAAAAAGAAAGAATGGAATATAAAAATATCTGGTCATACAGATAATGTAGGTAACGATAATCCCAATATGCAACTATCTAAAGAGAGGTCTGAAGCAGTAAAAAATTACCTAATACAGAAGGGTGTTGACGAAAGTAGAATAATAGCTTTGTGGTTTGGTGAATCTCAACCGATAGAATCTAATGATACTAATGAGGGTAGACAGAAAAACAGAAGAGTTGAAACAACACTTTTTGCATATTCTCACTATAACATT
>Ga0307998_1000267_pt1 | contig 30160 bp, 26 predicted proteins | sample Davwhametageno37_FD_203147 | JGI IMG/M metagenome (GOLD analysis project Ga0307998, IMG submission 203147) | Marine microbial communities from Davis Island wharf, Antarctic Ocean - #37 | ecosystem: Environmental > Aquatic > Marine > Unclassified | place: Antarctic Ocean: Davis Island wharf... | reverse complement strand
GAATTAAAGAACTAAATCCTTGACGCGTTTGTCCTCCAGGACCACCATGAACCCATACCATTGCTGGTACTTTGTTTTCGCTGGATGCTTGATGAGGCAAATAATATATGGCAGGAATTGAAGATATTGGCTTTAAGATTATTGAGATTAAACCAAGCTCTCAGTTTATGTATATAGATGCAGTGAAAATATGAAGTATAATAGAATAATGCCAGGTGCTAAAAGTGTTCATTTAAATGACTCTTCAAATGAAACCCTTTAGTTTCTTTCGCGATTTATTTAAAAGTATTTTGTTAATTCCAGCGCCATGTCTTTGTTGCTTTTACCAATGTAATTTAATAACATTACTTCAGAACTATGGCCTGTGACATATATTAAATATGAAGTTGGGATGTTTCCATAGCAATTTGTTGCAAAGGATCTCCTTCCTATATGGCTTGTCACAAGCTCATATTTTGAATAGATAACCTCTACTCTTCTTATTTTTTTAGTCTCATTTTCTTTAGAGATATTTAACTGTTTCTTCCCTTATATCTCTTCATCAATACCTGCAATTTTACAGACTTCTTTTATATAATCATTATAACGCTGGTCAGATATTTTATGTGGAAACTCTCCTTTATTTTTATCTAATATCTGCTGAACTTCTACATGTAAGGGAATAGTCATTAGTTTCCCTGTTTTCTGCTGCTCAAATTCGATTAAAGATTTTCCTTTTTCGATTCTAATCATCTCTTTAGTAAATCGTATGAAGTCTGAAATTCTCTGCCCTGTGAAGCAACTTATGATCAACCAATCTCTTGCGTTGCTATGATGGAGTTTATCTATATCTGTGCTCTCAATAAGACCTATCTACTCTAGAGATAAATATATATTATCAATCTTCTCTTTTGGGAACTTTAGACTATCTAACTCACAATCTACTTCTATCCCTTTAGATCTTGCAAACTTGCAAAATGTTTTAATGATGTTTAATTCTCTTTGAATGGTGTTTTGAGAATAGTTTTCTTCTTTACAGTAATTAAAAAACTCTTGCTTAAAGTCTTCACTAATCTCATTTATATAAATAGTCTTACTTACTCTTACTTCTAACCTTTGAAGCTTATGTTTTATAACATTGAATTTAACTATTGAAGCTTTTTTAATTTCATTCCTTCTTATCTCAATATAGTAATCAATAAATCGAACAATATCTTTAGGAATATTCTTAGGTCCTTTCTTAGGTCTATAGTAATTATCAATCTTATTTGTTAGCCATCTATTGTTTAATTGATCAGGAGCAGATGATTTATCAAACTCATTTAATATAAATTGAGTTATTTTATTTAGCTCATTATTTATCTGAGTTTGTTTATTCAGTAAACTAATATCTATACTCCTAGTTCTATGCTTTTTACTCCAATAGGTTTTGGTTACGTCTAATTTCGTTTTTGAGGCAAGTATAAAGTCTTTCTTATCACATCAAAACAATAATCTAGCAGTTAAACATGCAGAGTCTTTAGTGGATCGATATAAGAAAACAACGGACGCCATTATAAATTTAAATTCATGTGTATGTAGATAAATAATTTATTAGTATTTGTAGGGCATTTGTACGGTGAAATACAATTTACAGCAAATTCATGCAATTATATGAGAGATAACATCACTCCTTATATGGCTTTAAAAGATTGTATTTAATAGAGTTTGTGTATAGATTAAAGAGTTTTGACAGATAGTTACATTTCACGCTTTGCGTTCCCATTTTCTCCGGTCCCATTTTCATTACTTCCATTTCGTAGGCATAAATATTTGAGTAAAATGTTTTAGCACGGTTGAAATCGAGTACTGTAATTTCAAACCAGTTGATAGCGTGAATTGGCTTTTCAATGATTTATATAACATTTGAGTTATTCCAAATAAAAATAAAAAAATAAAAACCTCAAATTGAGGGTTTTATTAAGTCTTAATAAATGAATTTATTTTAACCTATTCTCGTGTCAATTTACGGTACTGAATTCGTTTAGGCATAAGATCCTTTCCTAAACGTTTTTTCTTATTCTCTTCGTAATCGGAATAGGAACCTTCATAGAAGTATATCTGTGAATCACCTTCGAAAGCAAGGATGTGCGTACAAATACGATCCAAGAACCACCGGTCATGAGAAATAACAACAGCACAGCCGGCAAAATTCTCCAAGCCCTCTTCAAGAGCTCGTAATGTGTTTACATCCAAATCATTGGTAGGCTCATCTAAAAGCAAAACATTCCCTTCTTCTTTCAGCGTCATTGCCAAATGCAGTCGGTTACGCTCTCCCCCGGAAAGGGTTGATACTTTTTTATTTTGATCGCTTCCACTGAAATTGAAACGACTTAGAAATGCTCTCGAATTGATCTGTTTTCCGCCCAGCATAATGAGTTCTTGTTCATCACTAAAATTGGACCATATCGATTTTTCTAAATCAATATTGGAATGCGATTGATCAACATAAGCAATTTTTACAGTTTCTCCTACCGAAAAACTTCCTCCATCTGGAGCTTCTTCACCCATTATCATTCTGAAAACTGTAGATTTACCAGCACCATTCGGACCAATAACACCAACAATTCCAGCTTGAGGTAAATTGAATGATAGATCATCATAAAGCAATTTATCGTCAAAGGCTTTCTTTACTCCTTTTGCTTCAATCACATTGGTACCAAGCCGTGGACCGTTGGGTATAAAAATCTCTAACTTTTCTTGGGTCTTTCCTTGATCTTGACTCACTAGTTTATCGTAGTTCGACAAACGTGCCTTTTGTTTACTCTGACGTCCCTTAGGAGCCATACGTACCCATTCCAATTCACGTTCCAATGTCTTCTGACGCTTCGATGCAGTTTTTTGCTCCTGAGCCATACGCGTATACTTTTGCTCTAACCAAGAAGAGTAATTCCCTTTCCAAGGAATACCTTCACCACGGTCAAGCTCCAGAATCCAACCAGCAACATTATCTAAGAAATACCGGTCATGCGTTACTGCAATTACGGTTCCTTTGTATTGTGCCAGATGGTGCTCTAACCAATGTACCGATTCTGCATCCAAGTGATTGGTTGGCTCATCGAGTAAAAGGATTTCAGGTTTTTGCAAAAGCAAACGACATAAGGCTACACGGCGACGTTCTCCTCCCGACAGGACACTTACTTTTTGATCTCCAGCAGGAGTTCTTAAAGCATCCATTGCAATTTCAAGTTGCGTGTCAAGTTCCCACGCATTTACAGCATCGATCTCATCTTGAAGCAAAGATTGACGATCCATGAGTTTTTGCATTTTATCTGCATTCTCATATACCTCGGGCAAACCAAACTGCTCGTTTATTTTATTGTATTCATTCAAAATAGCTACAGTTTCGGCTACTCCTTCTTTTACTACTTCAAGAACAGTTTTATCTTCATCAATTAGGGGCTCTTGTTCAAGATAACCAACCTTATATCCAGATGAAAAGTTTACATCTCCTTGATAATTTTTTTCAGTACCCGCTATTATTCTAAGAAGCGTTGATTTCCCAGAACCATTGAGTCCTAGAATACCGATTTTTGCACCATAAAAAAAGCTTAAGTAAATATCCTTAAGCACGGGCTTATTTCCAGAAGGGTAGGTTTTTGAAACCCCCGACATAGAAAAAATTATTTTTTTATCGTCTGACATGGTTATATTCTTCCCTTTAAAGCATTAAAAGCCCAAGCGATTGCGTAGAACCCAACTCCTGCTACACAAAATCCAATAGCATACTCTGGATATTTAATTAATCCTAAGGCAATTAATGCCGTTCCAAGGATTAGAATCACCAGGGCGGTATAACCAAAGATTTTATTTTTATTTAAACTCATGTTTGTTTATTTATCATGCAAAAACAAATATCGCTTATTTATTTTAAATTTAATAGAATTAAAGAAGAGAACCCAAGAAATAATTCTGATAAATCGCAGTCTCGAACCTTTGAATATTTTGTAATTTTGATTTAAATTTAACACATGAACCTAAGCTTCAACAAAAATGAGGATCACAACAAACTCTTGTGGTCTTATATTCGTCAACAGTTTGCTAGCATAACTCTAGGTGGTGGAAAAAAACAGTTGCAAAAGCTTCGAGACAAAGGAAAAATGACAGCACGAGAACGTGTTGAATACCTTGTTGATTCGGATACTGAGGCTCTAGAGATTGGTGCTTTTGCCGCATCTGGCATGTATGAAGAATATAATGGATGCCCTGCTGCTGGAGTAGTAGTAGTTTTAGGTTATATCCACAAACGCCTGTGTGTTATTGTTGCCAATGATTCATCGGTTAAGGCTGGAGCTTGGTTTCCAATGAGTGGGAAAAAGAATTTAAGAGCCCAAGAGATTGCACTTGAAAACCACTTACCTATAATATATTTAGTAGATAGTGCTGGAGTGTTTTTACCCTTACAAGATGAAATTTTCCCAGATAAGGAGCATTTTGGACGTATTTTCAGAAACAATGCGCGAATGAGTAGTAAAGGAATTATTCAAATCGCTGCTGTGATGGGTAGTTGTGTTGCAGGTGGTGCTTACCTTCCAATTATGTCAGATGAATCTTTAATCGTAGATAAAACTGGTAGTATCTTTTTAGCTGGGAGTTACCTTGTTAAAGCAGCCATTGGAGAAACCATAGACAATGAAACTTTAGGTGGCGCTACTACACATACTGAAATTAGTGGTATTGCAGATTATAAAGTAAAAGATGATCCTGCTGCCTTGGATCATATTCGTGCTTTAATTGATAAGGTTGGAGCTCCAGATACTGCCGGATTCAACCGTTTAGAAGCTGTTGCTCCTAAGTTAGATGAAAAGGAAATTTACGGATTATTACCTGCGTCTAGAAACCAACCCTATGACACCTATCCTATTTTAGAACGTTTAGTAGATAATTCTGAATTACAAGAATATAAAAAAGGGTATGGTAAAACCATTATAACTGCATACGCTCGAATTGATGGTTGGTCTGTTGGTATTATTGCTAATCAACGTAAGGTGGTGAAGTCTGCCGTTGGAGAAATGCAATTAGGTGGAGTAATTTATGGAGATTCAGCTGACAAAGCCACTCGTTTTATAGCCAACTGCAATCAAAAGAAAATACCCCTTGTTTTTTTACAAGATGTAACTGGTTTTATGGTTGGTAGTAAAGCCGAACAAGGCGGAATCATAAAAGATGGCGCCAAAATGGTTAATGCTGTTTCCAATTCAGTTGTACCAAAATTCACTGTGATTATGGGGAATTCATATGGAGCTGGTAATTATGCTATGTGCGGAAAAGCGTTTGACCCAAGACTTATTGTAGCATGGCCAAGCGCCGAAATGGCTGTAATGGGCGGATCGCAAGCTGCAAAGGTGTTGGCACAAATCGAAGCTTCTTCTAGAAAGAAAAAAGGAGAACCAATCGATGAAGCAGAACAAAAAAGATTGTACGAAAAAATAAAAGAGGGCTATGACAAACAAACCGCTCCAATATATGCTGCCTCTCGCTTATGGATAGACGCCATTATAGACCCATTAACGACGAGACAGTGGATCAGTAGAGGAATTGAAGCTGCCAACCACGCTCCAATCACAGAAGCCTTTAACATGGGCGTGCTTCAAGTTTAGCAGTTGTCGCTTCACGTTTAAGTTTTCCGTTTTCTGTATATTCAAACATATCTAAAAAGAATACTTTTTTGGGTAGTTCAAAAGGGCTAAGTATTTTCTTTTCTTTTAAAAGATTCAATATGTTTTGTGTGTCTTCTTTTTGTTCTAAAAGCAAAATAACTTTTTGTCCTAACTGTTCATCTGCAATACTTGTAATAAAAAAAGGACATGTAATTAATGAACTGATTTTCTCTTCTACTGTTTCAGGAATAACTTTAACTCCCCCAGAGTTAATGACATGATCTACTCGTCCCAAAAGGGTAAAACTTGTATCGGATACTATAGTAACTAGATCATTCGTCACAACAATATCTTCAGTTAAATGCGGCACTTCAATGTTTAAACACTGTCTTGAATCTTGTGTAATTTGAACACCAGGTAAAACGTTAAACACAGTGTCGTTTGACTTAACAGAACGCGAAGCAATATGCGTTAATGTTTCAGTCATTCCATATGTAACAAAGCTATTTGTTTTTTTGGATTTTAATTGTTGCAAAAGTGTTGTCGAGGGGGCTGCTCCCCCGATCAATAGTGTTTTCACTTGATTGATTTGACTCATAGCATTTACAGCCTGTATAGGAACCATTGCTGCGAAGTCATAAACATTCGTGTTTCCATCTAATACATTACCATTAGGCGACACAATATCCAATTCAAGTCCTAAAATCATAGCACGAACCAACATCATTTTTCCAGCAATAAAATCAGCCGAAAGGCAATTCAATACACGATCACCAATCTGCACTCCAAAGTGGTCCCCAGTCCCTAGAGCAGAATTAACCATTGCTTGCTTGGCGTATCGCATTTGTTTTGGAGTGCCGGTAGATCCAGAAGTTTTTAAAACAATTTCTTTTTTTGGATCCAACCAATCCATCAAAAAGTCACCGATTACTTTTTCATACGGTTTTCCTTCTTTAATAAAACTGTGTGCAACTTCAAAAAGGTCATTAAAAAAATAGCTATTTCCATTCAGTTTAAAACGATTGTGGACGTTTCTATAACTCGGCTTTTGATTCATCGATTCTTGCTGTTAGTTTATATTTCCAATTAATCCATCCGTATTTCTTAGAAAGAATGAATAAACTTATCGGGTAGAGAATAAATAGAGATAAAACCAGTTCAGGTAAAAGGGTTGGTTCTGCAATATCATTTAATATAGAATGGGTTTGGAAGGCAGTCCAATCGGCTGTTACAAGTAATGCTGTGATTAGATTGTTGGCAATATGAAAGCCCAGGGCCAATTCAATACCTTCATCCATTAGGGTCATGATACCGAAAAAAAATCCTGTTCCTATATAATAAAACAAAAGTCCCATGCCCAGTTTTTCGATTTCTGGATTAAAAACATGAAGCATTCCAAAAATAACAGATGTTAATATTAGTGGAAGCCAACGGTTTCTTGTAAGTTTTGCAAAACCCTGCATCAGGTATCCTCGAAAGAGATATTCTTCAAGTCCAGATTGAAAAGGAATTAGCGCCACCGAAATTCCAAACATAATTAAAAAGGGTTTCAATTGAAACGTAACTTCATAATCTTGTGGAGAAAAATAGTAGTCAATTCCAACAAATAGGATCGATGCAATTGCCCAAAAGCTGAATGCAAAGAAAAAGCGTTTGAAATCAATTGTTTTTCGGGAGGTTGTTACACTCACTAAACTTTGTTTATGAATTTTTGTAAGCACAAACAGAAAGCCTAAAAAAGCAATAAAGAAAGAAAAAAGAAGAAGTAATAAGGTAAGGTTAGGATCTAAGTGAGCGAAAATACTCATAGGATTTTTGGGATCCATTGTCGTGGCAGAATCTTCAGACAGAAAGAACAGCATGGGAACTTGCCCCATAAAACTAAAAATAATAACGATCATGGATCCAAGTAAATACCATGCAAATGGTAGGCGCTTATCTAGCTCCTTTTCTAAAAATATATTCATTGAATTGTGTTCCATTTTCTTGTTTTATCATAGCCAATATACCCATTTTCAACCACTAAGGGCGAATCGATATTGTTAGTATATAAACTTCCAGTTCCCAAGCCTTGTGGCCCCTTTGGGTTGAGTGTATAGGTCCATTGTGTTATTGCGTTCAACCCAACATTACTTTCCAGAGCACTGGTTACCCACCAACCAATTTCGCGTTCATTAGCCAAATCAATCCATTCCTTTGATCCACGAAAGCCACCAATGAAACTCGGTTTCAAAATAATATACTGTGGTTTTATTATGTCCAAAAGCACTTGCTTCTGGCTGGTATCAAAAACTCCTATAAGCTCCTCGTCTAAAGCAATTGGTATGGGTGTATTGTTGCACAAAGTTGCCATAGCTCCCCATTGTCCTGACTTAAGAGGCTGCTCAATGGAATGAATATCAAAAGCAGCTAGGGCATCTAATTTTGAAGGAGCTTCTTCAGGAGAAAAAGCACCATTCGCATCTACCCGCAAAACTATTTCATCTTTAGAAAAACATTCTCGTAAGGTTTTTAAAAGCGTAAGCTCTTCATCAAAATCTAAAGCACCTACTTTCATTTTAATACAATCAAATCCTGCTGCTAACTTCTGCTCTAATTGTTTTATCATAAAGGCGTGATCTCCCATCCAAATCAAACCGTTGATTGGAAGTGTGTCCTTTGAATTTGTAAATTTTGATGGAAATAAACAATAAGGATCTTTTGAAGTTAAAGAAATAAATGCTGTTTCTAGTCCCATCTGAATAGAGGGATATTCCTTCAATTCGGAGTATAAAACTTCAAAACCTAAATGAATATGATCACAAGTCCAATGAAGTTTTTCTTCATAATCTGGTTGGTCATCACAACTCAAACCACGAAGAATTCCACACTCACCTATCCCCCATTCATTTTGATCTTTAAGTTTTATGAACCAGGTTTCTTTTTGTTTCAATACTCCCCGGGAAGTTCCACTAGCTTGTTTAAAGTCTAACATGTATTGTGAATACGTAGCCTTCATATTACAGATTTTGACCAATAGCAAACAAGATAGCAAACAAGAAAGTACACAAGGCCAAACGTTTTAACTCTGGATCGAATTCTTTCGGATCTGTATAGCCGAGTACACTTCTGAGGTGAATCATCATTGGTAATACAGCGATCATAAATAGGTAGGCCGGTTGAATATCCATTTTAACATAAAAAACAGTCGTTAGAACAGCACCAATTAGTAAGAAAGCATGGTATGCTTTTGAAAGGCCAGCACCAAGCAAAACCGCCATGGTAATTTTATTGACTTCTTTGTCAGTATGTATGTCTCGCATATTGTTTAGGTTCAAAACTCCAACACTCAGTAAACCTATTGCGGTTGCTGGCAGTATGAGTTCAATTTGAAAATCATGGACTTGTAAAAAATAAGACCCCAATACACTTACTCCTCCAAAAAAGAGGAATACAAATAAGTCACCTAGAGCTCGATATCCGAAGGCATTAGTACCAACGGTATACTTAATTGCTGCAACAATTGATGCTATTCCCAACAAGATAAAGATTAGCGAATAAAGCAGATCTGAAGTACCAAAGGCAACGTAAATTAAAGCAAAAGTGAATAACAACGATACAGCTGCACAAAATTGAATTCCTCTTTTAAGTTCTTTTCTGGTCAGAAACCCTTGTTGTAATACTCGTGCTGGACCAATTCTAGATTCATTATCCGTCCCCTTGACACCATCACCATAGTCATTTGCAAAATTCGAAAGGACTTGGAATGCAATAGTTGTCGCTAAAGACAAAAATAAAATTACAAACGAAAACCGATCACTTTCATTAGCAAGACCATTTCCAACTATAATTCCAGAAAGGGATAAGGGTAAGGTTCTTAATCGTGCAGCTTGTAACCAAATTTCGAATTTTGAATTCATTTATTTATAATTATATGTTCATCGTCTTCATAAGCAACTACCTACACATCTTAAATTCCCAAGTCGATGATTTTATTATGAAAAGCGTTTGCTTCGTCCTCAGTTGCAAAACTTCCAATGGAGTATGCATTTAGCTTGCCAACTTCATGTACACTAAAATTGACAAAGTTCTCTGAAAAAAGTAGCTGCGATTTACCAGTGTTAGCTTCTATTTGAACTGAATATACTCGAACATTTTCCAATAAAGCCTGAACATTTATCAAATCAGGCTTTTCTTCAACTTTCAAAATGGTATCTATTACTTCAGAATAAGGCTCTTTTATGTTTTGTTTAATCGGTGAAGCGTCGTTTAGAAAAAGAATTCCAAATACAGTAGCAATGGGGAGAAGTATATAAAACCCAACAGCATGAATTTTGGAATACACCATCTTTTTTTTTGCAGCTTGGGAGGGGTCTCTAAAATAAGTAAACGCATTACGTTCGTTATCAAGTACCTTATAAAGTTTGTCTAATTTCTCTCCTTTAATAAAAGGCATAGGTTTGTGTATTGATTATGGGAATTTTGGGTATTGTTTAAAATTGGGTTCACGGCGTTCTAAAAAGGCATTTTTACCCTCCTGAGCCTCATCCATTAGGTAATACATCAAGGTTGCATCTCCTGCTAATTGCATCAGGCCGTGCTGCCCATCCAATTCTGCATTCAAACAACGTTTAACCATACGTAGGGCTAACGGACTTCTTGTTTGCATGATTTGACACCATTCGATTACAGTCGCTTCTAAATCTTCTAGGGGTACTACTTTGTTCACCATCCCCATTTCTTCAGCTTCTTTTGCCGTATACTGTTGACATAAAAACCAAATTTCTCGAGCTTTTTTCTGACCTACATGACGCGCTAAATAGGAAGAACCAAAACCTCCATCAAAGCTACCAACCTTAGGACCAGTTTGTCCAAACATTGCATTCTCACTGGCAATTGTTAAATCACAAACTACATGAAGCACATGTCCACCACCAATTGCATATCCATTGACCATTGCAATTACAGGCTTTGGAATGTCTCTTATTTTTTTATGTAAGTCCAAAATATTTAAACGAGGTACACCATCTTCGCCAACATATCCCCCTACACCTTTTACATTTTGGTCTCCTCCACTACAAAATGCTTTGTCGCCAATACCTGTAAAAACGATAACGTCAATATCGGTACGTTCTCTACAGATATCCATAGCTTCAAGCATCTGAATATTTGTTTCCGGACGAAAAGCATTGTATACCTCTGGCCGATTGATAGTTATCTTGGCAATACCTTTATGGATTTCAAATAAAATGTCTGAATATTCTTTCAGGGGTTCCCAAACGACTGTTTTCATATGTAATAGTTTATTTTTTTTATTAAAAATAGGGTTTTATTGCATTGCTTTAAAGTAATTCAACAATATATGATCGTTACTTTTTCTAGGAGTAAATATTTCTAAAACTTGTGAGCAATTTGAGGGTTTAAAGAAGGATTTTAGTTTCCATTTTAAACGCCATTCTGAGTGCACACTACTATATCCAACACCAAACGATTTGCAAAGGTCTTTTGCGTTGCGCTTATGGACTGTCTCATAATATTTATCGTAGGTTGGCGTATCTTTTTGCCCAGGTAAAATTCTGAAAATACCACCTCCTTGGTTGTTTATAATTATTATACGAAAGTTCTTTTTCAGGTAAGCATTCCAAATCGCATTACTGTCATAAAAGAAGCTTAGGTCTCCTGTGATTAGTAGCGTGGGAATTTTAGAGACAAAAGCAGCTCCAACTGCTGTCGAGCTGCTACCATCTATTCCACTTGTACCTCGATTACAAAAAACAGATACGGTTTTTGGAAGATCGAACAATTGGGCATAGCGAATAGTTGAACTATTTGCAAGCTGTAACTGAAGTTGATCTGGGATGGACTTAAAAATAGTTTGAAAAACTTTTAAATCTGAAAACGGAATTTGTTTCAGGTAATTTAATCCCTTCAATCGATTACTGTTGTAAATCGATGAAATCTGATTGTTATACGTACTTAGATTTGAATTTAATGCTTTTGAAAGAAGTTGATCAAAGAAATTTTTCGGTTCCGTTTTGATGTGATCCGATAATACATAATAGGTGTCATATGCTTTCTTTGGATGAATGTGCCAATGCTGTTTTGGTGGAAAATTCCGTAAGAAGTTTTTTATCTTTTTGGAAACAACCATCCCTCCTAGGGAAACTAATAGATCGGGTTGAACATGCCGTAACAAGTCTTCTAATCCGTTTTCAAGAGGAGCAATCAAGCTATCAATTGCATCTATAAAACGTGGATGTTTTATGTTTGATGTTTTTTCTGTCATCACAATAACAGAAGGATCCGATGCCCATGCTTTTATGATTTCTTCGGAAATTGAATGCGGTGCTAATACTCCAATTAAGATGATTTTTTTATTAGCAGTATTCCATGAATCAACAATTGGTTTCCCAACTGTTATTTCATCAGGAGGGCTTGAAGATGTGATTTTTTGAAGTATAATTTCTAAATTCGTTGTTCCATACAGAGGTTCTTCTAGAGGAACATTTAGATGCACAGGGCCCGATTCTGAACGTGCTTTATTCAGAACGAAGTTCAACTGTTCTTCATTGGATAACTGAATGCGTTCTTGCTCTTCCAACAACATTGCTGAAGTAGCATTAGCTCCTATTAATTTCTGAGACGGGTTTGCGAGTAGTGTTTCAGTAGCATGAATAATATCTGGTTCTAAATAAGCCGCAGCCTCAAGGTGGGGCTCAAAAACTTCTGGCTGACGAATGGTCTGACCATCCCCAACATCAATACGATGCGGCAAGCGATCTGCAGAAATAACAACTAACGGAATATCACTGTAAAAAGCCTCTGATACAGCAGGATAATAATTTAACAAGGCCGAACCTGAGGTGCATACTAGCGCTACTGGCTGTTTCAACTGTTGTGCAAGACCTAGTGCAAAAAAAGCTGCCGAACGTTCATCAACTATACTGTAAGTCTTAAAAATTTTGTTTTGAGTGAATCCTTGAATTAAGGGAGCGTTTCTTGAACCTGGTGAAATTACAATGTGTTGGATTTTTTTTAGTGCACAAAAACCAACAACAGTTTGTGCTAAAGGGATTTCAGAAAAAGTATATTTAGGGGATTCTTTCATTGCCTAACAAAAATACAAAACGTCGAAGATTGAAAGAAGTTTATTGTGTTTTAATTCAAAGTGCTTGACAAAAAGTTTTTGCTTTACGTTGGGTTTCTTTCCATTCATTAATGGGATCACTCTTAGATGTTATTCCTGCACCAACAAAAACATTATATCCATTTGAGGTTATTTCTGCACAACGCAAATTAACAAACAAATCTGCATTAGAATCGCCTTCAAAGAGTCCCAAAAAACCAGTGTAAAATTTCCGGTCATAACCTTCGTTTTTTAAAATAAAAGCGATGCTTTCATCTTTTGGAACTCCTCCTACTGCTGGAGTAGGATGCAGTGCTTTTACCACTTTAGAAATAGATAACTCTGTGCTTTCAGCCTGCACATCGGTCTTCAAATGCCACAATGCTCCTGCCCGAATCGACTCCACTGCACTTACTTTTAATTGAACAGAAGGAAATGCAGTTTTCAAAGCAACTTTAATCGCATCTGTAACAAGCTGTTGTTCTTGTATTTCTTTTACATTCCACTCTGCTTCTTGCCCTTCATCTGCAGTTGAAGTTCCGGCCAAAGAAACGGTTTGCAAACGATTATCTTCTAAATTAGCAAAACGCTCTGGTGTGGCTCCCATCCAAGATCCAGTAGCTGGGTGATGCCAATAATACACAAAAGCTGTTGGATAAAGCAATGCTAAATTATGAAAGGTTTGTACCGAATTCTTATCCGATGCATTTACAACCAATGCCCTAGAAACAACTACTTTTTTAAGATCTGAATTTTCAAATTCATTCAACGCCTGTTGAACCAATGCAACAAAAGGGCTTTGATTTTCATCAGGTACCGATAGTTCCGAACTAATAAAGGAATTGTAAGAAGGTAAATCGAAACGATTACTAAAGCTGCTTGGGATATACGAATAGAAGTCAGTATCAGCAAAAGGCGCCATCAAAAATCCAGCTTCAGAAAAGTCATACGTCATGTGCAACTGATCATCTTTTTGATAATACAGATTCACTTCCTTTGCATTCGGAAGTTTGAATGCAACGAAAGGCTGCTTATTCTTAGTTAAAGCGTTTAATGCTTCGAGCATTTATTTTTTGGGTAAGGTTAGAGTTGTTAGTTTACAACTAGAAATTAAATCTCCTGTCTCATTAGTGACTTTTATTTCCCAAATCTGAGTAGTTCTTCCGTTATGAATTGCGATGGCTTTAGCATAAACAAAACCTTCGCTAATACCCTTCAAGTGGTTTCCTGACATTTCAATCCCGCGAACCATTGGGTTTTGAGTTTTATTAAATAAATATGCAGCAGCGCTCCCAACACTTTCAGCTAGTGCAAAAGTTGCTCCCCCATGTAAAACACCATCTGGCTGGTGCAATTTTGGTGATACTGGCATACGGGCGATTAAAAATTCTTCTCCTACATCAACAAAATCTATCTCCAAGGTTCGCATCAAAGATTCCTTCTCTGATGCATTCATCGTCTCTAATATTAGCTCTTTTTCCATAGTTTGTAAAAGTAACTAAAATCTAAAAAACAGTTATCTGACTTTGAATATATTTAATTATATATTATAATATATAATTATTGAGGTATTTTATGTGCATTTTAAAATGGAAAAACGGAAAAAATATAATACTAACAGCATTATTGTCAATAGGTTCTATTGGAATATCAATTTCTGTACTTATAATTTCATATTGCTTTGGAGTAACCATTATCTCATAAACAATAATGTTTGAAAAAGGATTAATAATTGGTTTCTTACTAAGAATATTGGTCTTCTCATCTGCTACTGTATATGTGTTTTATATTGCAGGTAGCAGCATAGAGAAAACTACCACATCTACTCATTTAGAGCGTTTTAAAAAAATGGAGTTAACCCTCCATGACCTTGGGGGAATAAAAATTGATTTGAATGATTATTCTGATAAAACAATCTTGATTAATTTTGGGGGAACCTGGTGCGCACCTTGTGTAGCAGAAATGCCTTTCTTACAAGAAGTTTATGAGGCTATTAATGATGATTAAGTATTTATCATGATCTCTGATGAATCCGTTGATGAAGTAAAATCGTTCACAGAAAAAAATGACTATAATTTTTTATTTGTGCTATCTGACAAAAAGTTAGGAGGACTTATTCCTGCATTTCTAACTACCTATGTTTTGAGTAAAAACCGTAATATTACTTACTTTAAAACAGGTTCTTTTGATGAATCAAACATGGGAAGCCTTGTTGCACTTTAAAAGAGATATCAAAGGCAGGGATTATCTAAATTCAATTTCATGAATTTACTGGAGATATTTTTTACACCATAAAACCCCTCTTTATGAAAACTATTAAACTTTCATTTTATGGACTTGCATCTTTAATATCACAGGCTGTTCCATTACTAAGTTTCAACAAAAAGAAAATGTGCATCCAGAAGTATTTACTTTTGAAACCCATTTACCACTCAAAAGTCAATTCTGATTTTACCATTTGAGCTTGACGGGGTAACAAAGAATTTTTTATTCGATAAAGGAGCAGATGTAAGTTTGATTCAACGAGAGTTTCCTATCGGTGAAACTCAAAATATTAGCAGAGCTTCCAAACGGAAAATGAGGTTAGTAGAAGAATATGTTAAATCTCTTAAAATTGGTACTGTAGAATTCAAAAATACCTTTGCTTTGAATGGCGATTTGGATGGATTAAAACAACAAATCTCGGATTTCAGCGGAATCATAGGGCAGACAATAATTAATAAAGCAAATTGGTAGATTGATTACCCAAATAAGAAATTAAAAATTTCAAATAAAGACCTTGCTGACCCTTCCTTTCGTTCGATTAATCCTAAACGAATAGATGGTGCCCCTTATACCTTTATTACAATCAATGGTGTTGAACATAAAGTAGTCATTGACTTAGGATCATCATCCGAATTCAACCTGCCCCAGGGATCCAAACTTGCCAAGCAACTCCTTCAGGAATATAATTTTAAAAACAATGAAAGAGAACGCTACACCATTGGAGGAATTCAAATAATATTAGAGAAAATTGATATTATCCCGCTAATCAAAATGGGGATTGAATTTAAAAACGTTAAGACGAGCATTAATGTTTCCAGTCAACCAAGAATTGGAAGTGCTTTTTTTAAAGACTGTGTCCTCTTAATTGACAACAGCAATAACAGCTTCAAATTAAAAAAGTAATATTAAGAAAGATTAAAATAAGATTCTAAATAAATCCCTAACTTGTTTTTTTAATAGAATCGATGAACAAAATACACTGTATCCTATCCCTAGTCTTTTTGAGTCTTCTTTCGTGCAATGGTTCACCAGAACCTATTATAAACACTACAGGAGTTTCTTTAGATCTTGCCCAGTACCGTACAGAACAAGTCTCGAATGTAGTCTACGATTTAAGCTTTTATATTCCTGAGCAAAAAGAGCAATCCATTCCTTCTAAGTTAAAGCTGACTGCGACAGTTAGCGACCTAACGAATCCTTTGTATCTGGATTTTAAAGAAGATTCGAAAAACCTTCAATATCTTTCAGTAAACAAACAAACCATTGACATACAGCACGAACTAGAACATCTGATCATTCCACAAGAGTATTTAGTTCTAGGGCAAAATCAAATTATAATTGATTTTATAGCGGGTGATTTATCCCTCAACCGAAACGATGATTATCTCTACACCCTTCTAGTCCCCGATCGAGCAAGAACGCTATTTCCTTGCTTCGATCAGCCCGATATTAAAGCTACTTATAACCTCAGCATTCGTGTACCAAAAAAATGGACGGTTTTGGCTGGGGCTCGATTAAACACAAGGGCTAACGATGGTATTAACTCAACTTTTATATTCAACACAAGTGATTTGATGAGTACCTATTTATTTTCTTTTGTAGCTGGTAACTTTCAACATGCCACTTCTACTGGGAAAACACGTTCTATGAATTTACTCTATCGAGAAAGTGATCCTACAAAAACAACTATTAGTATTCCTGCTCTTTTTAGTATCCATCAATCCAGCTTGGATTATTTAGAAGATTACACCGGCTCTACTTATCCATTTCAAAAATTCGATTTTGCCACTATTCCTGATTTTCAGTATGGAGGAATGGAACATACAGGAGCCATTCAATACCGTGAATCTGTTTTGTTTTTAGATGAAAATGCAACACAGGCTCAAGAATTATCGCGGGCAAAACTAATTGCACACGAAACTGCTCATATGTGGTTTGGAAACTTGGTTACCATGAAATGGTTTACAGATGTTTGGATGAAGGAGGTATTTGCAAATTTCATGGCTGGTGAAATCGTAAATCCGCTTTTCAAAAGCATCAACCATGACCTGCAATTCTTGACTGCCCACTACCCTAGCGCTTATGGTGTAGATCGTACACAAGGCAGTAATCCCATTCGGCAAGATTTGGATAATTTAGAAAATGCTGGATCGCTATACGGCAGTATCATCTACAACAAAGCACCCATTATGATGCGTCAATTGAAGTTGGTACTTGGCAAAGATGCATTTAAAGAAGGTATTCAAACCTATATTGAACAGTATAGTAACAGCAATTCAGATTGGAATGGATTGGTCTCTATACTTGATCAAAAAACCGATTTAGACTTAAAGAAATGGAGTGATGTTTGGGTAAACTCAACTGGACGTCCTGTATTTTCAGAACAAATAGCCTACGACAAGAATCAAAACATAAGCAAATTCAATTTGATGCAACATTCAGAAGATGGAACAACTAAGATTTGGCCACAAGCATTTGAAATTGATCTTGTTTATGCGGATCATATTGAAAAAATATCTGTTTTAAGCACGAGCAAAAGTTTAGAGCTTACTAAAGCAATTGGTTTGAAAAAGCCAAAAACTATAATCTATAACAGTAATGGTTTTGGTTATGGTATATTCCCTTCAAATAATAAGAATTTAGAGGTAATCTTTGCGCTAAAAAACGAAGTTTCTAAAGCTCATATATACCTCAACACCTATGAGAATTTTATTCTTGGTAACGGCAATCTATTGAATACCTATCACTATTTTTTAAAAGGTATTGAGCTAGAATCAAATGAATTGACTTTAGGTTTATTAACAAGACAAACTTTAGCTTTATTTTGGAATCATTTAAGCGGTATACAGCGCAAAGAACTGCTTCCCCAATTGGAAGAAATACTGTTAAGACGACTAAATTCAGAAGCATCTAAGAATATTAAAAAAATATTTTTCAATACCTATCGATCCATAGCTTATTCTCAAGAAGGCCAAGCAACATTATATCGTATTTGGAAGGAAGAAGATCAATTCGATAATCTTTCGCTAAATCAAGATGATTATACACGGTTGGCACAAACGTTATCGTTATACGGACATCCGGAAGCTGTGAATATTTTAAAACAAGCAAAAGCAAAACTTACAAATCCAGACAAGCGCGAACGTTTTGAATTTATAGAACCCTCACTATCAAATAGTTCAGAAAGACGAGCTGCTTTTTTCGAGTCCTTCAGGAGTCCTGAAAATAGAGCGAAAGAAAGCTGGGTTCAAACTGCTGCTTCCTACATACATCATCCGTTACATCAACAGAAATCTATTAATAGTCTCAGCATTAGTTTAGAATTGCTTGAAGAAATTCAGAAAACTGGCGACATCTTCTTTCCCAAACGATGGCTAGATGCTACCATTGGACTTTACACCTCTGAAGAAGCTTATGATCTTGTAGTTACTTATTTGGAAAATCATCCAAACATAGATTCCAATTTAAAACGGAAATTACTTCAAGCTTCAGACAAACTCTACAGAAAACATGCGAAGAAGTAAAATGAAGATGCTAATGAAATAGTATCTTTGACGGATTCCAAAAACAGATTCATGGCTACTTCAAAAAAACCTCAGGAAAAATCAAGATTGCATCCCCGCAACAAAAATCGGGATCGTTATGATTTAAAAGCATTAATCGTTGCAAATCCTGAATTGAAATCATTCGTTATGCCAAATAAGTATGGAGACGATTCGGTTGACTTTGCCAGTCCCAAAGCAGTAAATATTTTAAATAAAGCCTTGTTAAACCACTACTATGGAATAGCACATTGGGACTTTCCAGACAGCAACCTCTGCCCTCCTATTCCCGGAAGAGCCGATTATATTCACTACCTCGCGGACTTACTTTGCGAACATAATTTTGGTAGAAATCCAAATGGAATAAAAATCAAATGCTTAGATGTTGGTATTGGTGCAAATTGTATTTACCCAATTTTGGGCGTTACAGAATATAATTGGAATTTTATTGGCTCTGACATTGACCAGAAATCCGTAACAACTGCTGAAAAAATTGTAAAAGCTAACCCTAGTTTAATTGGTAGAATAGAATGTAAACTTCAAAAAGACTCAAAAGCAATTTTCAGAGGAATAATTGGAAGTAAAGATATTGTTGATCTTACAATGTGTAACCCACCTTTTCACGAGTCTGAAGAAGCGGCTCAAAAGGGAAGCCTAAGAAAAGTGCAGAATCTCAGTGGGAAAAAAATTAAAACAGCTGGCTTAAACTTTTCAGGAGTTAGTAAAGAACTCATTTTCGAAGGTGGTGAAGTTAAATTCATTTCGAATATGGTATTGCAGAGCAAAACCTTTGCAAAAAATTGTTTCTGGTTTACTACCCTTGTTTCCAAACAATCAAATCTAAAAGTAATTTATAAAGTCTTAGATCAAGTTGGAGCATTTGAAGTTAAAACTATTCCAATGGGAACAGGAAATAAGGTAACCCGTATTGTTGCGTGGACTTTTCTTTCCAAGAGCAAACAAAACGAATGGAGTAAAAATCGTTGGAAATAATTCAAGTTACTCGAATCATATAAAAAAAAAGCACCGCAATTGCGGTGCTTTTTAATTCATAAGGATGGTTGTTATTCTTTAACTTCTTCGAAGTCAACATCCTGAACATCGTCTCCTCCAGCGCCTTCAGCAGCTGGCTCGCCTTGAGCGTCAGCTCCAGGTTGAGCAGTTCCATCTGCTTGTGCTTTGTACATTTCTTCTGAAGCATTTTTCCATGCTTCATTGATTTTTTCCAAAGCAGGTTCTGTAAGTGCAATATCTTTTGCTTCAAATGCTTTCTTCAATTCTTCTAAAGCCTCTTCAATTGGCTTTTTCTTATCATCAGAAAGTTTTTCACCAAATTCTTTCAATTGACTTTCGGTTTGGAAAATCATTTGATCGGCACTGTTGAGTTTATCAACTTGCTCCTTTGCAACTTTATCAGATTCTGCATTGGCTTCAGCTTCTTGGCGCATTTTTTGGATTTCCTCTTCGGTCAAGCCTGAAGAAGCCTCGATACGAATATCTTGTGTTTTTCCAGTTGCTTTATCGGAAGCCGTTACTTTGATGATCCCATTTGCATCAATATCAAAGGTTACTTCAATTTGTGGAGTTCCTCTTTTTGCTGGAGGGATACCATCAAGGTGAAAACGACCAATGGTTTTGTTGTCCGAGGCCATAGAACGCTCTCCCTGGATTACGTGAATCTCAACCGAAGGCTGATTGTCAGCAGCGGTCGAAAATACTTGCGACTTTTTGGTTGGGATTGTTGTATTTGATTCAATCAATTTGGTCATTACACTTCCCATTGTTTCAATTCCTAGAGATAACGGAGTTACATCTAATAATAAAACATCTTTTACATCTCCAGATAAAACACCTCCTTGGATTGCTGCACCAACGGCAACAACTTCATCAGGGTTTACACCTTTCGATGGTTTTTTACCAAAGAACTTTTCAACTTCTTCTTGAATTACTGGAATTCGAGTAGATCCACCAACTAAGATAATTTCATCAATTTCAGAAGTCGTTAAACCAGCATCATCTAAAGCTTTCTTTACTGGAGCCATAGAACGACGTACTAGCTCATTTGCTAATTGTTCAAACTTAGAACGTGTTAGTGTTGTAACTAAGTGCTTAGGTCCAGATGCAGTAGCCGTTACATAAGGTAAGTTAATTTCTGTTTGAGGTGAAGATGAAAGTTCAATTTTTGCTTTTTCAGCAGCTTCTTTCAAACGCTGAAGCGCCATAGGGTCTTTCCGTAAATCGATATCCTCAGCAGCTTTAAAATCGTCCGCCAACCAGTCAATTAACACTTGATCAAAATCATCACCTCCAAGGTGAGTGTCACCATTGGTAGATAGTACTTCAAAAACACCATCACCTAATTCAAGGATAGAGATATCGAAAGTTCCACCTCCAAGATCATAAACTGCAATCTTGCGATCTGCACCATCTTTTTTATCTAACCCATAAGCCAATGCTGCTGCAGTTGGCTCGTTGATGATGCGTTGTACTTTAAGTCCAGCGATTTCACCAGCTTCTTTAGTAGCCTGACGTTGTGCATCATTGAAATATGCAGGAACAGTAATCACTGCTTCTGTCACATCGTGTCCTAAATAGTCTTCTGCAGTTTTCTTCATTTTTTGAAGAATCATAGCAGAAAGTTCTTGTGGAGTGTACAAACGACCATCGATGTCTACACGAGGGGTGTTATTATCTCCTTTCACAACTTTGTAAGCTACAGTAGAAGCTTCTTTTGAAGATTCAGAATATTTATTCCCCATAAAACGCTTAACCGAAGCAATCGTTTTTGTTGGATTAGTAACCGCTTGACGTTTTGCAGGGTCACCAACTTTAATTTCACCACCTTCAATAAATGCAATTACGGAAGGAGTTGTCCTCTTTCCTTCAGCATTTGGAATAACTACAGGTTCGTTTCCTTCCATCACAGAAACACACGAGTTCGTTGTTCCTAAATCAATTCCAATTATTTTACTCATTTCAAATTTATTTTATTTCAAACTTATAGTCAAGTAGTATGCCAGATCAAAAAAACTGACAGGCTGTCAGCGTCATACATAAACAGACGCCATTTGTTCGGTTAATTGGGCTTTAGGAATGTCATTTTACGATCAAAACTCAAAAGAAAAAGAGTACATTTGATTAAAATTATTTGAACAATGTCTGTATCAAAGAAGACCTATAACAGAGTAACCACGAACTCGCTTTTGAAAATGAAAGCGGAAGGAGAAAAAATAGCCATGCTTACGGCCTATGACTTTACACTCGCTGGCCTTGTTGATCAAGCTGGTATTGATGTGATTTTAGTAGGAGATTCAGCATCTAATGTAATCGCTGGTCATGAAACTACTTTGCCAATCACCTTAGATCAAATGATCTATCATGCAAGTGCTGTTATTCGAGGTGTGAAAAGAGCTCTTGTTGTGGTTGATCTTCCCTTTGGTACTTATCAAGCAGATTCTAAAGAAGCACTTCGTTCTGCAATTAAAATAATGAAAGAATCTGGCGCCCATGCTGTAAAGCTAGAAGGAGGTTTTCAAGAACGATCATCTATTGAACGTATCTTACAAGCTGGGATTCCAGTTATGGGGCATTTGGGTCTAACACCTCAGTCCATATACAAATTTGGAACCTACACCGTAAGAGCAAAAGAAGAAGAAGAAGCAAAACAACTGATAGAGGATGCGAAGATGCTTGAAGAAGTTGGGTGTTTTGGCTTGGTTCTAGAAAAAGTTCCTGCATATTTGGCTGAAAAGGTTGCTTCATTAGTCTCCATACCTGTTATCGGTATTGGTGCTGGTAATGGAGTAGATGGTCAAGTTTTGGTTCTTCATGATATGTTAGGAATGAGTAAGGAATTCAGTCCTCGTTTCTTAAGACGTTATTTAGACTTACATACCGAAATCATCGGAGCGATTCAACAATACACAAAAGACGTAAAGAAAAAAGATTTTCCGAACGATTCAGAACAATATTAATTATAATCAAAAGAATATGAAGTTAGATATACTCTTTGAAGACAATCATCTGTTAATAATTAATAAGCCCATCGGGGTTTTAGTTCAAGGAGACAAAACGGGTGATATTCCTTTAGTTGAGCTTGCCAAAGCACACATTAAACAGAAATACAACAAACCTGGTGCAGTTTTTCTAGGCGTTGTACACCGATTAGACCGACCTACGAGTGGTGCAATAGTTTTTGCTAGAACATCTAAAGCTTTGGAGCGTTTGAATTTACAATTCAAAGAACGGATTACCAAAAAAGTATATTGGGCAATTACTAAAGAAACACCCAACCCACCCGAAGATACTTTAATTCATTGGACAGTTCGCAATCAAAAGCAAAACAAGTCCTACGCTCATAAAAAGGAAACTCTAGAATCTAAGAAAGCAATTTTAAAATATTCTATTAAGAAAAAGTTAGACAACTATTCTTTATTAGAAATCGAATTGGAAACGGGACGTCATCATCAAATTCGCTCCCAATTAACTGCAATTGGATGTCCAATTAAGGGGGATCTGAAATACGGTTCGGCTCGAAGTAATCCGAACGGAAGTATTCATTTGCATGCACGCTCTCTTGAGATCTTACATCCTATTTCCAAAGAACCAATAAAATGTATTGCTCCTCTTCCTAAAGATGCTCTGTGGGATGCCTGTTCTTCCGATTAATTACTGCAGCTTTTGCATGTATAATCTCGGCAACCGTTTTGTTTTGAATCTTACTCTCTAACCAAGATTGAATATCGAGGTACAAAAACGCTCTGCGCTCATATGGATCTTCTTCATATTGTTTCAACTCTTCATGCAATTTTCGGAAAGCATCTTTTAGTTCACTTGGATAGATATTCCCCAGCTTCCGCACAAAACGAATTAAAGATTTCTGAACTTCGTGCAGGTCGTCCATTTTCAAAAGAAACTTGAACGTATCGCGAATGTGTTGATCCAGGTGATAGTCAAAACCAGCTTCATAATGTGCAATTAGGTTCAATAAACGAGTGAAACACAAGAGGTCTTCCCTCATTTTCAATTTCTTATTATTTATAATTAAATTTAAATAAACAATTGCTTTTTCAAAATCATTAGAGCCAAAATACAAGCATGCGATCTTATAATAAAACATCATAACATGATGCTCGTCAATTTGATTTTCAAAATGACCAATCTCTTTTAACAGCGGTTCGATGAATTCTTGACCCTCTTTAAAATTTCCTTCTAAAAAGTATAAGTTAAAACGATTATTATATTCATAGAGAAAAGCCAAGGAGCTTAAATTATCATTTTTCGGAAACTCAACACTAGTTAATGTTTTTTGCATTTTTTTTAACACCTCTCGAAACTTCATCGGATACTTAAGTAAAGTAATTGACTCTAATAAATAATTATTTCCTTGAAGGTAGAATACAGGGTGAGAAGGAATCATGTCCGGTTGATCTTCGAAAAGATCGACCCACTTCATTGAATAACGATAACTGGACAAAAAATCTTGAGTAAGCAAGCTATACCATACATGTGCTTTGAAGTACCAAAGCTTTTCTCTAAAACCAAGCTCGTCAAACTCAAACTTTGGGAGTCGCTCAAAAAAGAATTTAGTAATCGCACGAAATTCTTCATCACTCTTGGCATAGCCAGTTTTAATTAAACGTTCGTATAGCTCCAATGATAAGTTAGAAAGCTGACTCGATATATGGTTTTGATTGCTAAAGTATGTTGCATCTCGAACCAATTCTTCGGTTCTATTACTCATACTTCGAGTAATATACTGTGATTCGATTACTTTCTCTAGCTCTACAATTTCAAAGGCAGCGTATTTCTCTTCTAGTTTAACCGCTGTAGCTTTTGCTCGATCAAGTATCTTTAAACTCTGATTATACAATCCTTTTTGGTATAGGACAGTTGCAAAATCAAGTTGTTCACGAATTTGCATCCTTTTATTCTGCTGGGACGGATTGAGACGCAAACTAATCAAGACCTGCTTGTATAGGTGTGCTTTTAGGTTGGATAGTTGTTGCTTGCTTACAAAATCTTTTTTTAAAATCAACTTCTCATCATAAACCACCATCTTATCTAATAAATTGAATAAGATTAGGAACTTAGAATCTAAATTCGATCCCATTCTTCCAACAAAAAGTTTAAACTGTCTTTTTTCTGATTTTGATAAAGATTTTATTAAAACAAAGAGGTTTTCTTTTTGATCGTTAGTCATTGTATGCTTTTTTACTGTAAAATACTAGTTTAAAGTGTTTTATTCAGAATAAAACACCGTTGGTATCGTAATAAAAGTAATCAAAAAATCACAATATTATGCACATAAACGCTAAATTCGTAAAGCTTTCAATAAATATATTAAAATGGCTCAAGAGCACGTCCAGATTTTTGACACTACCCTTCGTGACGGAGAGCAGGTCCCGGGTTGTAAATTAGATACTAAAAGTAAGTTAATCATTGCAGAACGACTGGACATTCTGGGGGTTGATATAATTGAGGCAGGTTTCCCTGTTTCAAGCCCAGGAGACTTTAATTCCGTAGTTGAAATTTCTAAATTAATCAAGAATGCAACAGTTTGTGGTTTAACTCGAGCGGTTGAAAACGACATAAAAGTTGCCGCAGAAGCATTGACCCATGCCAAACGTCCCAGAATACATACTGGAATTGGAACATCTGAATCTCATATAAAGTTTAAATTCAATTCCAATAAAGAAGCCATTATTGAACGTGCAGTTGCTGCGGTTACATGTGCGAAATCTTTTGTTGAAGATGTTGAATTTTATTCAGAAGATGCAGGTAGAACTGATAACGAATTTTTAGCTCGTGTATGTGAGGCTGTAGTAAAAGCTGGTGCAACTGTGTTGAATATTCCAGATACTACTGGATATTGTCTTCCAGAGGAATATGGCGCAAAAATCAAATATTTAAAAGAAAACGTAACTGGAATTCACAATGCTGTTCTTTCATGTCATTGTCACAATGACTTAGGTTTAGCTACCGCTAATTCTATAGCTGGCATAATGAACGGTGCACGTCAAATTGAATGCACAATAAATGGAATTGGAGAGCGTGCAGGAAACACTTCCTTAGAAGAAGTTGTCATGATTATGCGCCAGCATCCTTATTTAAATTTAGACACGAATATCAACTCTAAGCTTTTATACCCTACAAGTCTCTTGGTTTCAGAAAGTATGGGTATGATGGTACAACCCAACAAAGCAGTTGTTGGTGCCAATGCTTTTGCGCACAGTTCTGGTATTCATCAAGACGGAGTGATTAAGAACAGAGAAACCTATGAAATCATGGATCCACATGACGTAGGTGTTACCGAGTCGGCAATTGTTCTTACCGCACGAAGTGGTCGTGCTGCACTAGCGTATCGTGCTAAGAATGTAGGTTATGAATTAGACAAATTACAACTAGATAAAGTATATCAAGAGTTTTTGAAGTTAGCAGATTCTCAGAAAGAAATTAACGACGAAGACATCCCATTAATCATCAAAGCAAGTAATATCGGCTTGGTTTAATTTTATAAAAATTATATGAGTAATACATTATTTGACAAAGTATGGGACTCGCATGTAGTCCAACAAATTGAAGGTGGGCCCGATGTTCTGTTTATAGATCGTCATTTGGTTCATGAAGTGACCAGTCCCGTAGCCTTTTTGGGTTTAAATAATAGAGGCGTTGAAGTAATGAGTCCTGAGCGTACTTTTGCAACTGCGGATCACAACACACCGACAATCAATCAACATTTACCCGTAGAGGATCCTCTGTCTGCCAAACAACTTCAAGCTCTTGAAGAAAATGCAGCAGCTCATGGAATTTCCTATTGGGGATTAGGTCATGAAAAAAACGGAATAGTTCACGTTGTAGGACCTGAATACGGAATTACACAACCTGGTGCAACCATAGTATGTGGAGATTCACACACATCTACACATGGTGCATTTGGAGCGATTGCTTTTGGAATTGGAACCTCGGAAGTTGAAATGGTACTTTCTACTCAATGTATTATGCAGCCCAAGCCAAAGACCATGCGAATTACGGTCAATGGTGCCCTTGGGAGAGGAGTAACACCTAAAGATGTTGCATTGTTTATCATTTCACAATTAAGCACATCTGGTGCAACAGGATACTTTATTGAATACGCAGGTGATGTATTTAAATCACTCAGTATGGAGGGTCGTATGACCGTTTGTAATCTGAGTATTGAAATGGGTGCCCGTGGAGGAATTATTGCTCCAGACGAAAAAACATTTGAATACATAAAAGATCGTGAGTTTACACCTAAAGGTGCTGCTTGGGATAAGGCAATGACTTACTGGTCTAATCTTAAAACAGATGCCGATGCAAACTTTGACAAAGAATATACTTTTGAAGGAAGCACTATTGAACCAATGATTACCTACGGAACCAATCCTGGAATGGGGATGGGTATCTCTGGTGGTATTCCAATGGCCGATAGCCTTGAAGGTGGTGTTGCTACCTATAAAAAGTCTTTAGATTATATGGGCTACAAAGAGGGTGACTCCATGATTGGTAAAAAAATTGACTTTGTTTTTCTTGGAAGTTGTACCAACGGACGTATAGAAGACTTTAGGGCTTTTACAGAAATCATTGATGGTCGTAAAAAAGCAGATCATGTTACAGCATGGCTAGTTCCTGGTTCTCACAAAGTGCTCAAAGCAATTAAAGAAGAAGGCCTATTAGATATTTTAGAAACCGCTGGCTTTGAATTACGCGAGCCTGGTTGTTCTGCTTGTTTAGCGATGAATGATGATAAAATTCCTGCAGGAAAATATGCAGTCAGTACTTCAAACAGAAACTTTGAAGGACGTCAAGGTCCTGGTTCAAGAACCTTATTGGCAAGTCCAACGGTTGCAGCAGCAGCAGCATTAATGGGCGTAGTAACTGACCCTAGAAGTTTAGTATAACTCAATAAAGATCCAAACTTGTAAAAATAATGGCATACGATAAATTCAACACCTTAAAAAGTTCAGCGGTACCGTTACCGATTGAAAATGTAGATACCGATCAAATCATACCTGCACGTTTTTTAAAAGCTACTGAACGTGTCGGTTTTGGCGATAATCTTTTTAGAGATTGGCGTTACAACCAAGATAACAGTTTAAAAACCGAGTTTCCATTAAACGATAATCGTTATTGTGGTAAAATTTTAGCAGGTGGTAAAAACTTTGGTTCTGGTTCATCAAGAGAGCATGCTGCATGGGCAGTTTATGACTATGGCTTTCGTTGTGTCGTTTCAAGTTTCTTTGCAGATATCTTTAGAAATAATTGTCTTAATGTTGGGGTATTACCCGTTCAAGTTTCCGCTGCGTTTTTAGAAGAAATTTATGCTGCAATTGAAAAGGATACCAACACGAAACTTGTCATTGATCTTCCAACACAAAGCATTACGATAGAAGCTACGGGAACGTCAGAATCATTTGATATCAACTCCTATAAGAAAGATAATATGCTCAACGGTTTTGATGATATTGACTATTTGATGAACATTAAGGAACAAATCGGAGAATTTGCTAAAAACACTCCTCTATAATTCAATTCCATCCTAGGATCATGAAACCAAGAACGATTGAAATAATGGACACTACCCTTCGGGATGGTGAACAAACTTCTGGAGTATCTTTTTCTTCTTCAGAAAAACTTACCCTGGCAAAACTACTGCTAGGAGAGCTCAACGTCGATCGTATTGAAGTAGCCTCTGCACGAGTATCAGAAGGCGAATTTCAAGCAGTAAAAAGCATTACAACATGGGCAAAAGAAGTAAACCTTCTTGGTCGTGTCGAAATACTAACCTTTGTGGACAAAGGAGTTTCAATTCAATGGATGATCGATGCAGGCGCAAAGGTTCAAAATCTGCTGACCAAAGGATCATTGAATCATTTGAAGTATCAGTTAAAACAAACCCCTAAACAGCATTTCAAAGAAATTGAGGAAAGTATTACCCTAGCATCGAAAAACAATATTGAAACCAATGTATATTTAGAAGATTGGAGTAATGGGATGCGCAATTCGAAAGAATATGTGTTTTCATTTTTAGATTTTTTAGCGAAACAATCCATCAAAAGAATATTACTACCAGATACTTTGGGTATTCTATCTCCATCAGAGACTTTTTCATTTTTATCTGAAATAATTAGACGATATCCCAATCTACATTTTGACTTCCATGGACATAACGACTACGATTTAAGTGTCGCTAATGCAATGGAAGCGATCAAGTCTGGAATTCAGGGTTTACATTTAACAGTAAATGGAATGGGTGAACGTGCTGGAAACACGCCACTTGCAAGTTTAGTAGCTGTAGTAAATGATTTAATGCCTGGAATCGAAGTCAATATTAATGAAACATCTTTGCACAAGGTGAGTCTTTTGGTTGCTACTTTCACTGGCTTTAGAATTCCAGCGAATAAGCCTATTGTTGGTGCCAATGTATTCACGCAAACTGCAGGTATCCATGCAGATGGAGATAGTAAAAATAACTTATATTTTAACGATTTACTCCCCGAACGTTTTGGACGTAAACGCAAATATGCTTTAGGAAAAACTTCTGGTAAAGCAAACATTCAGAAAAATCTTCAAGAACTCGGTTTGTTCTTAGATGATGATGCATTAAAAAAAGTTACTCAACGCATCATCGAATTAGGAGATAAAAAAGAACAGGTTACTGCGCAAGACTTACCCTACATCATCTCAGATGTTATGAACAGTGAAGCCAGTACCCAAAAAGTGTTTGTCAAGTCCTACGTTCTAACACACTCCAAAGGATTACAACCTTCGACTACTGTTGCAGTAGAAATTGATGGCGAAACTTTTGAAGAAAATGCCTGCGGCGATGGACAATACGATGCATTTATCAATGCCATTCGAAAAATATATAATACCAAAACAGTAGAGCTTCCAAAATTAATCGATTATGCTGTGCATATTCCCCCAGGAAGTACTTCTGCTGCTTTATGTGAAACTACAATTACTTGGAAGCAAGAGTCAACAGAATTTGTAACGCGAGGCTTGGATTCTGATCAGACAGTATCGGCTATCAAAGCAACTGAGAAAATGCTCAATATTATTCAAACACAATAGTAACGCCACAGATCAAAACATATGAAATTAAATATTGCCCTTTTAGCTGGAGATGGAATTGGACCCGAAGTCATTGACCAAGCGGTAAAAGTATCGAACGCAATCGCCCAAAAATTCAATCACGAAATTAATTGGACTTCGGCCCTTACAGGAGCTGCAGCAATTGATGCAGTTGGAGAACCCTATCCCGATGAAACACATCAAGTTTGCTTGGATGCTGACGCCATTTTATTCGGTGCCATTGGACATCCACGTTTTGATAATGATCCTTCGGCTAAAGTACGTCCAGAACAGGGGCTGCTTAAAATGCGTCAAAAACTAGGTTTGTTTGCTAATGTGCGACCAACCTTTACCTTTCCATCGCTTTTAGATAAATCGCCTTTGAAGAAAGAACGAATTGAAGGAACGGATTTGGTTTTTTTACGCGAGCTTACTGGAGGAATCTATTTTGGAGAACGCGGTCGTAAAGATGATGGTAATACTGCTTTTGATACCTGTACTTATACCCGTGCAGAAGTTACTCGTATCGCTAAAAA
>Ga0307998_1000265_pt1 | contig 30165 bp, 33 predicted proteins | sample Davwhametageno37_FD_203147 | JGI IMG/M metagenome (GOLD analysis project Ga0307998, IMG submission 203147) | Marine microbial communities from Davis Island wharf, Antarctic Ocean - #37 | ecosystem: Environmental > Aquatic > Marine > Unclassified | place: Antarctic Ocean: Davis Island wharf... | reverse complement strand
TACCAGAAGAGTCGTATTATGTTTCTGAAGTGCCCATTGAAATCGATTTTATGAATGTTTTATTGTTGAATGTTGGAACATTAGTGGTTTGTATTCTGATGTTGTTGATTCCTTCGTATGTAATTGCCAAAATTTCTCCGGTAAAAGCTATTCGTTTCGATTAGTGTTGTCTTTAATTAAATAAGTAGTGTTTTACTCTTTATCCGCTAGGCGGCTATTCAGATAAAGTCTCTTTACGTTAAGGATGTCAATGGTACCTCCCGATTTTTTTTATTGGGAATACAGTGAACAGCCTGTTAAAAAGCTCAAATAATTCTGAGGGGGTTCAATTAAATTAAGACAACTCTATTTGTTATATTTGTGAAAAATAATATTTTAAATTCATGCAATACTATAATAATATTCTTGAAACTATTGGAAACACTCCTTTAGTGAAATTAAACAATGTTTGTAAAGACATTAAAGCAACTGTTTTAGCGAAAGTAGAAACAACAAACCCTGGAAATTCTGTAAAAGATAGAATGGCGGTTCAAATGATTGAAGATGCTGAAGCTGATGGTAGATTGAAGCCTGGAGGAACGATTATTGAAGGAACTTCGGGGAATACTGGAATGGGATTGGCGTTAGTTGCTATTATAAAAGGATACAAATTAATTTGTGTGTTGAGTGATAAGCAGTCTAAAGAAAAGATGGATATTTTAAGAGCTGTTGGTTCTGAGGTGCATGTTTGTCCTACAGATGTAGCGCCAGATGATCCTCGTTCATATTATTCAGTTTCTAAAAGTTTAGCGGAATCTACTCCAAACTCTTGGTATGTTAATCAATACGATAACCCCTCAAACGCAAAAGCACATTACTTAAGTACTGGACCAGAAATTTGGGAACAAACTGAAGGAAAGATTACTCACTTTGTTTCTGGTGTTGGAACTGGAGGTACAATCTCAGGAGTTGGGAAATACTTAAAAGAGAAAAATCCAAATGTTAAAATGTGGGGAATTGATACGTATGGATCTGTATTTAAAAAATACCACGAAACTGGAATTTTTGATGAGAAGGAGATTTATCCATATATAACAGAAGGGATTGGAGAAGATATTTTACCTGAAAACGTAAACTTTGATATTATTGATAAGTTTGAAAAAGTAACGGATAAAGATGCTGCAATTTGGCAACGTAAAATAGCTAAAGAAGAAGGTATTTTTGTTGGTAATTCAGCTGGTTCGGCAATTAAAGGATTGTTGCAATTAAAAGATGAATTAAAAGATGATGATTTAGTTGTTGTATTGTTTCACGATCATGGAAGTAGATATGTTGGAAAAATGTTTAACGATGATTGGATGAGAGAAATCGGATTTTTAGATAAGGAATAACCGAATGGTTTAATCTTGATTAAAGAAGATTAATTACATACAATAAACTAAAAAGGAAATCATAAATTTGATTTCCTTTTTTTTTAAGTTAAAAGATAGTTTATGGAAATTTCAAACACACCAAAACTACCTTATTATGCAGTTATTTTCACTTCAGAGTTGAATGATAATTCAGCCGGTTATGAGGCGGTATGTGATAGAATGATTGAATTGGTTAAGCAATAACCTGGGTTTTTAGGATTTGAAAGTGCCCGAGAGGCTATTGGTATTACTGTTTCTTATTGGGAAGACGAAGCGTCTATTTTAAAATTATAATCAAACTTTGAGCATCAAGAATTACAGCGATTAGGTAAGGAAAAATTTTACAAATCATACATTATCAGAATTTGTTAAGTAGAGCGAGCATACTCATTTGATTCTGTTTCAGTAGGGTTGTAACGCTTTAGACTTACAAAAATAAGAATGAAACTTTTGTTTAACATTAACGTTTTAAATACAGCTTAGAACGATTAACTAAAACTACTAATCTTATGGATATAACGATACAGATACCGCACCGATTATAGAAAAAGAATCAATTGTTGAGTTTTCCTTTCCTAAAGTAGATGGGTTAGATACAGAAGAAAAAAGAGAGGAACGCCAATCTCGAATTAAAAGAGGAATGCGTTTAGTGAACAGTTCAAAAGGAAAAGTGAAAATTATTTTTGAAGATGTTGATGGATTGAAAAAAGTAGAAACAACTATTTGGGGATTCACGGATAAGAATGTTATTTTTAAAAGAACAACTATAATTTTTATTCGATGCATATGAAGTGAAGTTTTACTAAACATAATAATTTTGATAAATAGAAAGGTCGAAACTAAATTGTTTCGACCTTTTTTTAGTCGTAAGATTACAAGTTTGTCTTTTATATTGCCTTTTATCTCAGATTAAAAAACCTATTTTTGGATTCCTATTTATAAAAACTTTAGTTGATGAAATTATTGAAAAGATATGTGTTGCTGCCTATAATGGCTTTGCTACTATTTGTTAGCAATGGGAATGCACAAATTGAGTTTCCGGAAGATAAAGTAAGTTGGGACTTTAGTTTAGAACAAAATGGTTGTGAAGCTACCATAGTTGTAAAAGTAACTTGTGTGGAGCATTGGCATGTTTATGGCGCTAATTTACCAGAAGCATCATTTTTGTTGCCTACTGAGGTTGAGCCTGATAAGTCGTCAAATTATGAAGTTATAGGTAAAGTGATAGAACCGAAACCAGAGTTTTACCATGATGAAGCAGCTGATGAAGATATCTTTCAGCATTCTAATGCTTTTACTTTAAAGCGTAAAATAAAAATTAATAGTAAAGAAGATTTTACGCTTAAAGGAAGGTTTTCATTTCAGACTTGTGATGAGTCACATTGTTTGCCCCCTTTCGATGCTGATTTTAGCTTAAAAGTTAAAGGATGTGGTTTTGAATCGGCAAAAGGTGCTGTTTTTAAAGCTCTTGATGAAAATGCTTCAGAAGATAGCGGACTTGAATTTCCTGAAGATAAAGTAAGTTGGAAGTTTAGTTTAGAGCAAGATGGAACTGAAGCAACAATTATTGCAGATGTAACGTGTGATGAAGGATGGCATATTTATGCTGCGAACATTCCTAATGATGAATTTGGACAAGGGACAAGGATAGAAGCAGAAAAATCATCAAACTATACTGTTATTGGTAAAATTGAAGAGCCTGAGCCTCATTTTTATCATGATGAAGCTGCAGATGAAGATATATACCAGCATTCGAAAACGGTTAGGTTTAAACGTAAAATCAAAATTACTAGTAAAGAGGATTTCACCTTAAAAGGGAAGTTTGCTTTTATTACATGTGATGAATCACATTGTTTACCACCTTATGAAACTGATTTTTCAGTTGAAGTAAAAGGAAGTGCAGATGCCGTTGAATCTGTTACTGAAACTTCAAGTGATAATCCCGAAAAAAGTAAGAAGATTTCGGACATGTCTATATGGACGATTTTCTTTTTGTCATTTGGTGCTGGTTTTGCAGCATTATTGACTCCTTGTGTGTTTCCTATGATTCCAATGACAGTGAGTTTCTTTACAAAGCAAAGTAAGTCTAAAGCTGCAGGAATTAGAAATGCTACTTTTTATGGAATTTGTATTATAGGAATATATGTAATACTCGGAACGTTGGTAACATGGATTTTTGGAGCGTCAATATTAAATTGGTTGTCTACACAATGGTGGTTTAATGTGGCCTTTTTTATATTGTTAGTAGTATTTGCAGTCTCTTTTATGGGGGCGTTTGAAATTACGTTACCAAGTTCATGGGTAAATAAAGCAGATAAAGCATCAGATAAAGGAGGGTTGATTGGAATCTTCTTTATGGCATTGGTTCTGGCATTAGTATCTTTTTCATGTACAGGTCCTATCGTTGGAACCTTACTGGTAGAAGCTGCTGATATTGGCGGGATTGCTCCTGTTATAGGAATGTTAGGATTCTCTTTAGCATTAGCCTTGCCATTTGCATTGTTTGCAGCCTTCCCAGGTTGGTTAAATTCTATGCCAAAATCTGGTGGTTGGTTAACAAGTGTCAAAGTATTTTTAGGATTTTTAGAGTTAGCATTGGCATTTAAGTTTTTATCGAATGCAGATTTGGCTGTACAAGCTCATTTACTCGAAAGAGAAATGTTCTTGGCCATTTGGATAGCAGTATTTGGAGTGTTAGCGATGTATTTATTTGGATTCATTCAACTTCCTCATGATGGTCCTGTAGGGAATTTGTCCGTTGGGAGAACATTATTAGGAACAACAGTAGTTGTGTTTGTAGTTTATATGATTCCAGGGTTATGGGGAGCACCATTAAAATTAATTAGTGCATTTCCACCACCAATGCATTACAGCGAATCACCTATGGGTGTAGGAAAATCTGGTGGCGGTGGAGCTGCAGAACATGGTCCTGAAGGTACGCATCTTGGACCTCAAAATATTTGGGTTTTCCATGATATGAAAAAAGCACAGGCTTACGCTAAAAAAGTAGGTAAACCGTTGTTTGTCGATTTTACAGGTCACAATTGTGTAAACTGTCGTGCAATGGAACAAAGCGTTTGGGGTGAAGCTGGAATTATCGATAAACTAAAGGATGATGTAGTCATTACTTCATTGTATGTTGATGAAGATGTAGATTTACCGCTGGAGGAACAAGTTGAAGTAGAGTTGGCTCCAGGGAAAATGAAAACATTAAAAACCGTAGGAGATAAATGGGCTTATACTCAAATTAAAAAGTATAAAATTACAGCTCAACCTTATTATAGAATGCTAGGGCCTAACGGTGAAGATTTAGACAATGGTTCAGCTGATTATAAGAATCATAGTGATCCAAAAGTCTTCCAGAATTGGTTAGATGAAGGCTTAAAATTGTATAAATCAGTAAAATAAGAATAGATTTTGTTTGAAAAAAAGGCTGTCAATTGGTGGTCTTTTTTTGTACTACTCCTTACCCTGAAAATGGAGCTCAGGCAAAGTAACCGTCTCAAAAAAATACTTATTTTTTTCTTACAAGGCACAAATATAGAAGAGAATTAAAAAAATGTTAAACGATTTTACTTAGTAAAACGTAACCAATCATCATGGCAACCACAGTAATTAATACCCAGTAGGTACCTTTAAATAATTTTGGATTTTTTTTACGATCTCTGTAAAATTGATAGCCTATAAAAACTACAAAAGAGACAATAAAGGCTAAAGCAAATATTTTTTGACCAGGTGTAAACATTATCAGAATTTAAAGTAGACAAAGATACGCCCAAAATTCTTACTGTCTTTATCAATGCGGTGGTATTTTTTTTTGATATGTCCTTGTTGTAAAAAGCGAATCACTTTCTTTTTTAATTGACCAGAACCTTTACCAGGAATTATTTCAACAGTTTTAATTTTTTTGTCAATAGCTTCATTAATAATATCATTTAAAGACTTGTCAATTAAGTCCGTTTTGTTATATATACCGTGTAAATCTAGTTTTAGTTTACTCATGATTTATTTTTAAGTTCGTTATTAACGCAATCAATAAGGTCTGGGTAAAAAGCGTTAAAATCTACATTCAATTCATGCTCTTTTTCTTTTAAGATGAGGTGAGCATTCTTCATGTTGTTGTCGTACTTGGTTCTTTTTGACATCCCTGTAAGAGATTTTTCCATTCCACTCATATTTTTGTAATTGAAAAGCCAATTACTTTTAGCCATAAAAGATAAGCGAATTTGACTCTGATCTGGAAGTGATGTTATATTTTTAAACAACACTTTATAAATCTGAGCGGTAAAACTCAGTAGCTCTTTATCGGAATAGCTACTCCAATTATTTGCTAAAAAGTAATCGTAAAAAATATCCATCACCACAGGCGTAAATTTTTTTTGGTGTTGGCGTATCAGACCTTTACTATTATCAACTAATGAATGATTATCAGTAAAGTCATCAATTTTCCGATGTAATAAAATTCCTTGTTGTATTTCGGATGAATAATTTAGATATGCTTTTCCCTTTACATCATCAGCAATATAGTTGCCAATAATGAGGTTTTCATCATTGTTTGATAAATGGAAATGAGCTAAATAATTCATATTATCCTTTAATGGATGAAATTTACCACTGATGTAAAATAGACATAAAAATAAGTTAAACATAAATATCTTTGCTATCAACTCAAAAAAGTAAAATTGATTACTTTTAGTTAATAAAAGAGATGCTTAAAAAAACACAATTATATTGGATTTCACAAATAGTAGGGTGGCTGCTATATGCAGTTGTAGTCGGTGTTTTTAATGTGCTAATCGGAAATAAATTATCCTCAGAACTGGTGTATAGTTTAATTTCTATATTCTTAATAGGATTGTCTGTTGCTCATACTTTTAGACTTGTAATTGTTAAGTTAAATTGGATGAGGTTTAATATTCCTTGGTTAATACCAAGAATTGTATTGGGAACATTAGTTGCTGGTATTGTTGTCTATTTTCTAAAATCAATAATCATAGAAAGAATAATTGTTCAAAATGATTATGAATTTAATGTGTCAGAGGCCTTTCCATCTATCATTAGTTGGAGTTTATTGTATTTAATTTGGTCGTTACTTTATTTTTTGTTTCATTTTGTTACCAATTATAAAAAGGAAGAGATTAAAAATTTAAAGTGGCAAGCCGCTAAAAATGAGATAGAGTTAAATAAGTTAAAATCGCAGTTAAATCCTCATTTTATATTCAATTCAATGAATAGCATTCGAGCATTAGTTAATGAGGATCCTGTGTTAGCTAAAGAAGCGATAACACAACTCTCAAATGTGCTGCGAAATTCTTTGTTGATGGGGCGTAAAAAGTTGATTTCATTAGATGATGAAATGAAACTTGTAAATGACTATTTAGGGTTGGAGAAAACGCGATTTGAAGAACGTTTAACCATTAAGAAAAATATAGATAAAGCATCTGGAAAACTCTTAATTCCACCTTTAATGATACAAACTTTAGTAGAAAATGGAATTAAACATGGCACCTCTAAATTACCAGAAGGAGGAACTTTAGAGATTGTTTCATCGATAGAAAAAGGAAATTTAGAAGTCGTTATTTTTAATAGTGGAGTTTATGATGAGGCTAAAGAATCTGATACTGGTTTTGGATTGTTGAATACAAAACAAAGACTACAGCTAATGTATGGTGATAAAGCTACATTTGAAATTGGTAATAAAAACAATAGGGTTAAAACAAAGCTCATAATTCCAAAGGAAACCATTTTATAATACAGAAAGAGATGAAAGCAATTATAGTTGATGATGAACGTTTGGCAAGAAATGAATTAAGAAGATTGCTAGCTGATTATCCAGAGGTGGAGATTATTGAAGAATGTGATGGTGCTGATGCGGCAATTATTGCTGTAGATAAATTAAGGCCAGATGTAGTGTTTTTAGATATTGATATGCCAGGTAAAGATGGGTTTGGCGTGCTAGAAGAGCTAGACTATATGCCGCATGTAATTTTTATAACCGCTTATGATGAATATGCTATAAAAGCATTTGATGTAAATGCATTAGACTACTTGTTAAAGCCAATAGAGATAGATAGATTGAAAGAAGCTATTAATAAAGTTAAAGCAGAATTAGTTGAGCCAATTGAAAAATCGGATAAACTAGGAATTGATGATCAGGTTTTTGTAAAAGATGGTGACCGATGTTGGTTCGTTAATTTATCAGATGTACCTATGTTTGAATCGGAAGGGAATTATGTAAGAGTATATTTTGATAAGAATAAACCTTTGATTTTAAAGTCTTTAAATAACTTGTCGAATAGGCTAGATGAAGTATCTTTTTTTAGAGCTAACCGAAAATTTATTATTAACCTGAATTGGGTAGAGAGTATTGAAAATTGGTTTAATGGAGGGTTGATGGTGAAATTGAAAAATGGAGAAAAGGTTGAGGTATCAAGAAGGCAGGCCAGTAAATTTAAAGAGATGAAAAGTTTATAGAATTCAATTTATCTTGATTTTTAGCTTGTCCGTATAATGTTTTATTAAATCCTATATAAAATGGTTGGTCTTAAAAACTCAGGTTAAAATATTAATATTATTTGACACTTTTCTATGGATGATGATATGAAAGAAGTTGGAGAAGACTTTGCGTGTATGGCAAATTTACCTTTTGAATTTATCATCAATACAATGTATTCAGAATTAGTATAAATCAATACTATTTATTTAGCTACATTACTAATATAATGTTGACTTTTGCAGCTAAACTGTATCAAATAAATATAGATTCATGAAAAAATTATCATTAGGATTAAACGCAGTGCTGATATTAGCTGTGGCCATTTTATATTACTTACATTTTTCGAGTGTAACTCCTTTAGAAGAGCCTATTGTTCAGTCTTTGGTTGAAATAAAAGAAGAAGCTGTTGAGGAAACTGAAAAAATTGCTTCAAAAATTGGATACTTAAACACCGATTCTTTAAGAGCTAACTACAAATTTTATGACGTATTAATTGCTAGACTAAAAGGTAGAGAACGAAAATATGAAAAGGAATTAAGTTCTAAATCTGCAGCTTTCGAAAAAGAAGTGATGGAGTTTCAACAAAAAGCAGCTACAATGACTCAGTTTGAAGGACAAATGAGACAAAAGGAGTTAGGAAAGAAAGAAAAGGATTTATATGACTTACAAGAAAAGTTTGCAATCAAATTTCAAAATGAACAAACGAAGTTAGATGAGGAATTTCAGAATAAAGTAAACAGCTTTATCAAAAACTACAATACCGAGGCAGGTTATAATCTGATTATTGGAGCTTCAAAAATGGGAAGTGTAGTGTTAGATTATAATGAAGGGTTAAATATTACAAATGAGATTGTAAGTGGTTTAAATGAACAGTACGATATCGAAAACGCTCCTAAAGAAGTTCAGAAATAATGTTGATTGCTAAAGAAAAAGAAAAAACAAATATTGCCGAGTATATTTTATATATGTGGCAAATTGAAGATATTATTCGTTCGCACGATTTTGATTTAATTCAGATTACAGAATCTGTTGTCAGCAAATTTAATGCAGATAAAGAAGTTCAATATGATATGAAGTTATGGTATCAGAATTTAATTGAACAAATGATGCAAGAAGGAATTTCTGATAAAGGACATCTTAAAAGCACTACAAAACACTTGCAAGAGTTAAACAACCTTCATAATTCGTTACTAACTACAATGCAAGATCTTAAGTATCAAGAGGTTTATCTTGCTGCAAAAGATAATATTAATAATTTTATAATTAAGTCAGGAGGTGAGTCAGGTACTGAAATACAAGCTTGCTTAAATGGACTTTATGGTTTTTTACTTTTAAGATTAAAAAGAACTGAAATAAGTGTTGCAACCAAAGAAGCAATGGAGTCGTTTAGTAAGTTGTTAGCAGTGTTAGTCAATCGTTATAACAAATTGCAAAAAGGAGAGTTGAAATTTCCTTTAGAAAAAAGCAACTAATAACATTAATGTTTAAGCATAATATATTTATAGGTTCATGTTAAGAATTCTCTTTTTTGTTATCATATTATTATTTGGAGTTATAAGAGCTCAAGCTACTTGTGCTACTGGATCAGTGCTTGCGCCCGAAATTACTTCAATTTCTGTTGATGCCAATGGTGATGTAGTAATTTGCTGGGATCCTGTCTTGGATATAGATTTGATTCAATATAACATTTACACTATAGATGGTACGGGGGCAAATTTGCAAATAGGAACTGTACCCATAGGTACAAATTGTTTTATTTATCCTGGATCTTCAAATTCTTCTGGAACACAGAGTCTTCAAATTTTCGTTGAGGCTGTTATTAATTGTCCGCCAACAACAATTTCTAGTCCAGGTTTAGGAACTGGAATTGGTTGGTTTACTACAATGTATTTAACAGGAGGTTTAGAACCATGTTCGGCCAGTATAGATATGGATTGGAATGTGAATGATTTTTTCAATACTCCAAGGTATGAGGTTTTTATGATTACCAATGGAGGAGCTGCAGTGTCGCAAGGAACAACTTTTAGCACTACTTTTTCTTATTTAGGAGTTCTTCCAGGAGATTCAATTAATTTTTATATTGTTGCTGTAGATAATGGAGGCCTAGGGCCAGGTATTTCTACCACTAATATAATTACTCCAGACGTTAGCGGGGTTTTAATTATGCCAGCGTTTAATTATTTAAATACCGCAACAGTAATTGATTCTCAACAAATTGATATTCAGTTTACAATAGATACGATTGCTGACATGACAGGATATAAGATTCAACGGTCAACTTCGGAGGCAGGTCCCTTTGTTACAGTTGCTACTGTCGATAAATTTCAAAATATGGATACTATCGTTGATTATTCAGACATAGGTGTAAACACAGATAGTACATCCTATTTTTATCAAATAGAAATTGTAAATGATACCTGTGGTTTTAATGGAAATGTTTCAAACTTGGCAAGTACTATTTTTGTTAGTGCAACCTCAAGTCCTGTAGATGCACTTAATACAATTACTATGACTGAGTATAAAGATTGGGGTTTAGGTGTGTTAAGGTATGATTTATATCGTGCTGTTGGCGGAGTTTGGGAGTTAACACCCATTAGATCTTTTCTTGCCTTTTCTGATAGCATGACTTTTGTAGATGATATTTCTGAAGTATTTGATGGGAATGGAGAGTTTTGTTATAAGATAAAAGCTATAGAGAAAGGTACATTTATGGAAAGTAATTCTAACGATGCGTGCGCTTTACATAAGCCGTTATTGTATGTGCCAAATGCATTTTTCCCTGGAGGGCTTTATAACCCTTATTTTAAACCAGTTTTAACCTTTGCAAATCCTAATACATATTCGTTTAGAGTCTTTAATCGTTGGGGAGTAGTTGTATTTGAAACTAGAGATGTATCTAGTGCTTGGAATGGAAGGTTTAATAACTCAGGAGATTTAAATCCAACGGGTGTTTATTTTTATGTTGTTGAATTTAATTCAGCTCAAGGAGATTTTTTCACCAAAGAGGGTACCGTTACAATAGTTCATTAAAGTAATCTTTGCGGGTTGGCATAACAAGTGGCTTTGTTCTCTCTACAGAATCCTAATAATGTTATTCCTAGTTCTTTAGCAAAATCTACTGCTAATGATGATGGTGCTGATACGGCAGCTAAAACAGGGATGTTCGCAGTAAAAGCTTTCGCAACTATTTCATAAGAAATTCTTCCACTTACAATTAAGCACTTTACCTCCTTTAATTTGTTATGATTCACTAAGTGTCCTACAACTTTATCTACCGCATTATGTCTCCCAATATCTTCTCTTACGGATAATAGTTCTCTATCTTTAGAGAAAGCTGCGGCAGCATGAGAACCTCCAGATTGATGAAACGTAACTTGTTTTTCCTTCATCTCTTTAAACATAGTAAATAGTTCTTGACTGTTTAGTGTAAAGCCACTATGTATTTTGTTTTCAGGATTTAATTCTTCTAATTCAGTCTTCCCACAAATTCCACATGAAGAAACAGATAATAGATTTCTACTATTAGAATACCCATCGCTTAATAAGTTCTTCTCAATATTGGTATTCGCCTCTGTTATTCCTTTTTCAGTATTTTCTGAGATAGAAACAGTTAGATTTTTATTCGATTTATAAATATCTTCAGAATATAATAAACCTCTAATTAGATCTTCATCATTACCTGGAGTTCGCATTGTAATGGTAAATACTTCTTTATTGATGTTGATTTGTAAGGCTTGTTCAACAACTAAATTATCATCAACCTTACTTCTTTCAGTCTTGTAAAATTTTATTCCTTGATAATTGTGTATAGCCATGGGGATTTAAAATTTCAAATAAAAATCTTGGGTTAAAGATATGTATTCTTTGGTGTATTGATGTCTTGTAGCTGTTTCAATTGTTAATTCTTCAGAAACAATATCCGTTTTAGAAAACGAAAATTCCATTAAAACTCTTTTGGCTGATTTCGTAGGGTTTGGTTTAATAACACATTTTTTATTTAAGAATAAATGCTGCGTAGTTGCTAAGTCTGTAAATAATTCAGCTTCGTTAATGGGGAGTATTAAAGAAAAAATGCCATCAGAGTTGAGTAGTCGAATTACAGAAGCAATTAAATCATCAAAAGATAAACTGTCGGTATGCCGAGCAGTATTTCGTTCTTCATTAGGTGCTTTGGTAGACGCTAAGAAAAACGGAGGGTTGCTTATTATTAAATCGTATTTGGTGGTTGGCTTAAAATTTTGTACAGGGATATGGTGTGTTGAAATCCTATTTTTCCAATTACAAGCAGCAATGTTTTCTTTCGCTTGCTTATAAGCCTCATCTTCAACTTCTAAAGCATCAATTAAAGTTTTTTTAGAGCGTTGTGCGAGCATTATGGCTATTAATCCTGTTCCAGTGCCAATATCTAAGATGTTTCCTTCTCGGATGCTTATCCATGCGCCTAATAAAACACCATCAGTACCCACCTTCATACCGGTATTGTTGTGGTGTATACTGAACTGTTTGAATTTAAATGGTTGCATTGGTTAGATAGAATTACTAATAAAGGGAATAAGGTGGTGCTGTAAAAATAAGAGTGTAACAAATGCGATAAATGTTATACTAAATATAATCACTCTTTTTTCAATGGTTGTTGTTCAGTTGCGTTTTTGGTGAGAAGCTTAAAAACTTCAATTACTGTAGACTTATTCATCCATAAAATAATAAAAACAAACAGTTGAATGACTATCGCTGTAATTAATGCTTCTGTATGGACATTAAAGAAAATGTCTTCTAGAATTATGTTTATAAGTATTGTTGATGTAAGAATACATCCTATAAGTCTTGTTTTCTTAAAAAAGATGAGTACAGCTCCTAAAATTTCTAAAAGGCCAATAATAATTGCGAAAGGAAGGGAGTAGTCGTAAAAAGCCCACATTAATTCTATTCCAGTTAATTCGGGAAGTGTTTTTTCTATCTCAATAGCAGTATTAAATTGAGCAATTTTTCCAACGTCATAAACAAACATTGTAAATGCAACTATCCAGCAGATAGTGTTTTCAATAATGTCAATTTTCTCTTGTTTTGAAAAAGTGATTTTCATAATTGAATTAAGAATTGAAGTTTAAAGTAATTACTCCAAATATAATTCAATTAAACCATCGGGAGTCGAGACGGTAATTGTTTTGTTAGCTCTGTCAATATTGTCAATAATGTTATCGGCAACAGGTATTAGTATTTCTTTCCCATCAGAATTTACTACTTCAAAAATAGCTTGTTTTGGATAGTTGAGAATTTGTTGAATATATCCAACTTCACCATAATTGGTGTCAATAATTTTAAAGTCGGAAACTTCATGGTGGTAAAATTGATTTCCTGTTAAATTAGGACGAGCAGTATTCAAAATATAAACACCTTTTCCTATTAGGAGATTAGCAGCCTCCATTTCGTCAACATCATCAAATTTAACTCGGAATGTTCCATTGTTTTGGAACTGAGATTTGGATATAAAAAAAGGAATCAGCGATGTATCCGTTTTATTCAATTGGATAAACACTGATTCCAGTTTTTTGCATTCTTCGAAAAAATCAATATCTAATTTGATAGTGATTTCTCCTTTCTTCCCATGAGCTTTAGATGTGTAACCTATGTAAAAGCACTCGTCTAAATTCATCAGAAATTATTTATTTAGCTTCTTCAGCAGCCTTATCTTCAACCTTTGCTTCAGCAGCAGGAGCTTCAGTAGCAACTTCTTCAGTGGTAGTTTCAACAACTTCTTCAACAACTTGGTTAGCTAGTGCAGCTTTTTCAGCAGCTTCAGCTTCAGCAGCAGCAGCTAATTCAGATTGTTTAGCTAACAATGCAGAAGATCTTTTGTTTTTAACTTCAGTTTCAGCAGCTAATCTAGCTTTAGCATCTGCATCAGCAGCTTTTACTAAACCATCTTTTTTACCGTCAACTTTTGTTGCTTTTTCAGTCATCCAAGCATCAAATTTCTTATCAGCTTGTTCTTGAGTTAAAGCACCTTTTAATACACCTCTATCAAGGTGGTCTTTGTGCATTACTCCTTTGTATGAAAGTAGAGCTTTAGCAGTATCAGTAGGTTGTGCACCTTCTTTTACCCAGTGAAGGGATCTGTCAAAATTAATGTCAATCGTTGCAGGATTGTCGTTTGGGTTGTAAGTACCTAGTTTTTCAATAAACTTCCCATCACGTGGGGCACGAGCATCTGCTACAACTACGTGGTAATATGCATAACGCTTCTTACCGTGTCTTTGTAATCTAATCTTTGTAGGCATTCTTTTAAGAATTTAATTAATATAAATAGTTAATCCCAATAAAAATTATCGGGGTACAAACTTACTAATTAATTAGGAATTATAGAAAAATATCAATTGGAATAAAATTATTCTTAAGCTTTAGGAAATTTTATAAAAAAACTCGTTCCAATTGCTTTTTTTGTTTCAAACCAAATACTTCCATTGGCATTTTCTACAATGTTTTTAACCATCGCTAAGCCAAGTCCCATCCCTGTTGATTTCGTGGTAAAGTTCGGGACAAATATTTTATCTTTTTTATCATCAGAAATGCCTGAGCCATTGTCTTTTACTTCAATAAGGTAGTTGTTTTCTTTTTGAGAAATAACGACATTAATTTTTCCTTCGATTGAAGAAGGAATAGCTTGAATAGCATTTTTTATGAGGTTGTTAAAAACACGTGATAGTTGATCTTTATCTGCCATAATTATGGCTTGGTCATTACAGGTATTTATACAATTAATAAATACCTCTTCTTCTTTGTATAAATCGAGTGCCGTTTCAATAATTGGAATCAAATTAACTTCAGAGTTCTGTGCTTTTGGCATTTTTGCAAAATTCGAGAATTCATCTGCAATTTTGGTTAAGGTATCAATTTGTTCAACCAATGTTTTTGCTGTTCGCTCAATGCGTTCATTTAAGTTATCTGGATTGTCTTTTGCAACACGCTTTAATTGTTGTATGCTCAACTTCATTGGTGTTAAAGGGTTTTTAATCTCATGTGCCACTTGTTTTGCCATTTCCCTCCAGGCACTTTCTCGTTCAGATTTTACTAAACGAGCAGCATTACTTTCTAATTCAACTACTTTCTTATTGTATTCGTAAACTAATGCTCCAATTTCATCATTAGATTCCCATTCTAATAAATCATATGATTGGCCAAGTTGTAATGCGCTAATCTTGTTTTTAATCATTCTAACGGGCTCAGAAATATAATTGGCAAAGAACACTGCAATAATTGTTGAAATTAAAAATAGGAGACCGTAAATGTTAATTAGGGCAGTATAAAAAGAGGAGAGCTCATTCTCTAATTCATTTTGTTTCGCAAAATATGGCAAGTTCATGTAAGCTAAAATTTGATGCTTTTCATTTCTAAAAGGAACGTAAGTAGAAATGTAGTTTAAGTCACCGATATTTTCGCTGTGTATAAAATTCGATTTTTTATGTACATGGATCTGATTGTATGCTTCGGGAGACATCTGTTTACCAATTAAACCTTGCTCAAACACTTCTGGGCGAGATGTCGCTAAAAGATTTCCAGTTTTATCATAGAGGTTAATGTCTGTATAAAATACATTTGAAAATTTGACCAAGTAATACGCCATTTCAGCATGCATATCTTCGCTTAGTTTTTCTTTTTCACCCAATTTATGCTCCAATTCAATTAATACAGACTGTACTTTTTCTGATAATTGAGTTTTATTTTTTTCTAAATATTGCTTTTTGATGTAATAGGAAGTTCCCCAACTAAATAATATAAACGAGAAGAATATTGAAGCGATAATAAACAGTTGAATTTTTGTACTGAAATCTGTTAATGCAATTTTCCAATTAAAAGGTGAAATTTTAAAGATTAAACCAATTACTAATACCAATATACTGGTAATTATAAAGAAGTAGGAGAATGTAGTAATATAGTTGAAAATCGATTTTTGTGGAGAACTCAGTATTATTGAAGTGTTCTTGTCGTTTTGATAGATTACATGATAAGCATTATCAAAGGTGGTTTTAAAAAATCCATCATTATTAAACCGATACTGATTGCTTAACTCAATGCTGTAGTTAAATTTTCCTGAGTTGTTAATCAGTTTCCCTTTTTTATATTTTGCAAAAGAGTAGGTGTTGGTATTTAATGGAGAGGCTACATCTTTTTCATTCAATAATAATTCAGGGTAACCTTCTGTTTTAGTAAAATCTTTAGGAAGTAATTCTATGTATAAGATACTTTTCTCTTTGGTTGAATTAAGTTTTACTGTAGCAAAATAACTACTTACACCTTCGTTAGAATATAGAAAATTTAGTGTCTCATTAATTCTAAAAGGAGCACCAACTTCTTGTTCAATTTTCTCTTTAAAAAATGCAGCAGCGTTTACAACTTTGTTTTCTTCAACGTAAATTGAATCGATAGCATTAAAAATTCCAATTATAGTAATATCATACTTGCCGTAATGTCCACCAAAATAGCGATCTAATATATGCTTGTTAAGTTTATCGTTAGTCTGTAAGTTGGTATTTGCAGCATTTTGAATTAAGATGTCTTTCTCAATTTTTTTTACAATATCCTCAAATAGATATTCTGTAACCGGATCACGTTCTCGAGCTAATTTTTTGGCAACAAATTCTTTATTGACCTCTGCTTTTAGTTTTCCTAAATGAATAAAACCATACGAAGTTGTAACTGAAATAATTAAGACCAATAACACGCTTCGGTAAAAGCTTGTTTTAGAATTGGTGTTAAGAGAAAACACAAGAATTACCAAGAGTACCCAAAAAGTTAAAATAGCACTCAATTCTAAATAGAAATGGCCTATAATAACGCTAACTAAACTTAGTGTCCAGAAAATACGAATGAGTTGGGTTTTTCTAAATGCTTTTTCAGAAAAATGGTTGAATGAAATTTTTATTAATAAGATAATCGATATAAACAACGTTGTAATTGCACCTATACCAATAAAGCTGTATGCGTTTAAGTCGAGGAGGTAATTAATATCAAAATTAATTTTTGAATTGGTAATTAACCCATCTAATAAATTGGCAAGTATTAAAGGTGAAACAGCAGTTGAAATGGCTATTATAAATACGACTACTTTGTTATGAGCATTTATATTTTGGATTGCCCTAGATAAATAATAGATAACAATTGCAAAGAGAACCGTATTGATTATTAAATCTCCTAACGAAGGAAGGAAAAGTGATTGTGCAAATACTGTTGGACTAAATAATTCTTGATTAAATAATGCTTCAAAAGGAAGGAAGTAGAGTAGGAAGAATCTGCTTAATCCAATAAATAGAATAACTATTATAGGTGAAAATTTTCTTAGCGAAGTTGTTTTTCGCGACTGTTTACTAATAAATGAAATAAGGAATAAGTAGCCACTAAAAAACAGGAAGAAAAGTAACCAATTGTTATCATTACTCAAAGAATTACTTTCCTTAACTTGTTTAAGACCAAATATGAAGTCTCCATTCTTATCCTGTATTGTTGTTATTTCAGCACCTTGTTGAGTAACTATTTCTAGTTCATCGTTAAGGTTGAAGCTATGATGAAAAGTATTTTTGAGATATTTATTTTTAATCGTGTAATCGTGTTTGATTAAGATTAATGCCAAATATTTTTTTTGATTTTCTTTTTTTAGTAAGTATTGATACCAACCATTTTGTAATTTAATTAGACCATTACTACCTTTAAATTCATTTAAATCAGTTGAGAATTGGATGCTTCTGTTCGTCCAATAGTTTAAACTGTTGTTCTCAACAATGTAAAATGAAAGTCCTTTTGTTGTATTGAGTTGTGTATCGTTTTCAGAAAAAGAAAAATCGGTAGATGTGCTTTGTGTTAGCTCTAATAATTTTTGTTCAGCTAAAACTTCTTTACTATTTAATGACTTAGAAAACTGTTGATAATCTGGAGTGCTTTCTGAAAAGAAAACAGTGCTAAAATAGAGTAGGAAAAACCAAGCTATTCCTATTACTAAATGCAGATATGGATGTTGTAATTTTCGTATCATCGTTAGTTTGTGAATTTACGAAATAATAATTGTTCGCATAAAAAAAGCGCTAACAAGTAAATGTTAGCGCTTTAAATTCTTTTTATTTTCCGTTAACTTAAAGCTTCAGCTCCAGCAACAATCTCTAATATTTCATTCGTAATGTTTGCTTGTCTTGCTTTATTGTAAACCAATTTAAGGTCATCTTGTAATTCCTTAGCATTATCAGTTGCTTTGTGCATTGCTGTCATTCTAGCACCATGTTCAGATGCTACTGAGTCTAACAATCCTTTGAACAATTGTGTTTTTAATGATTTAGGAATTAACTCTTCAACTATTGATTCTTTAGTTGGCTCGTAAATGTAATCTGCAGTAGTTGCTTTCTCACCATCTTTAACAACTGGAGGAAGAATCGGTAAAAATTGCTCTTCTTGAACAATTTGTATCGCTGCATTTTTAAATTGATTGTAAACAATTATAATTTTATCTTGGTGCCCTTCTGTAAACTGTGACATCAATTTTTTTGCAATATCTGATGAGTTTTCAAATGTTAAATCATCCCAAATGGTTTCAGCATGCCTTGGCAATAATGTTCCTTTAATACCTAATTCAGTATTTTTAAAAGCTTCACTACTTTTTTTACCAATAGAAAGAACAGATACGCTACAGTCTTTATAATCTGTTGCAGCTAATCTCTTAACAGTTTTAATAACATTGTTATTAAAACCACCACATAAACCTCTGTTAGAAGTAATGCTTACAAATAAAACATTTTTAACTTCTCTTTGCTCAGAGTATATACCTTCACTTCTATCTAACGTAGAACTTACATTAGATAATATTTCTTGTAACTTATTTGCGTAAGGTCGCATCTGAGTTACCGCATTTTGAGCTCTACGAAGCTTTGCAGCAGAAACCATTTTCATTGCCGATGTAATTTGCATCGTTGATGAAATAGAGGTTATTCTGTTACGTATTTCTTTTAAATTAGCCATTCTATAGAATTAAACAAATTAGGGGTGAAACAATTGTTTCACCCCTAATTATGATATTAATTTTTGTACTTAGCAGTTAATTCTGATGCTGCAGCTTCTAATACAGAAGTAATTGCATCAGTTAATTTTCCTGTTTTTAAAGCATCTAAAGTATCTTGGTGTTTAGAAGTCATATAAGCTAAGTACTCAGTTTCAAATTCTTTAACCTTTTTTACAGGAACAGAATTCATTAAACCTTTAGTACCTAAATAAATAATTGCAACTTGCTTTTCTACCGATTGAGGAGCGTTTTGTCCTTGTTTAAGGATTTCAACATTACGCTTACCTTTTTCAATAACAGCCATTGTAGCAGCATCTAAATCAGAACCAAACTTAGCAAAAGCTTCAAGCTCTCTGTATTGTGCTTGATCTAACTTTAATGTTCCAGCAACTTTTTTCATTGATTTAATTTGTGCATTACCACCAACACGGGATACAGAAATACCTACGTTAATTGCTGGTCTAACTCCTTGGTTAAACAAATCTCCATCTAAGAAAATTTGACCATCAGTAATCGAAATTACGTTTGTTGGAATATATGCAGAAACATCACCTGCTTGAGTTTCAATAATTGGTAAAGCAGTTAAAGACCCACCACCTTTTACCATTCCTTTCATTGATACTGGTAAATCATTCATTGTTTCAGCAATACTGTCAACGTTAATGATTTTTGCAGCTCTTTCTAATAATCTTGAGTGTAAGAAAAATACATCTCCAGGATATGCTTCACGTCCAGGTGGTCTTCTCAATAATAAAGAAACTTCACGGTAAGCAACAGCTTGTTTCGATAAATCATCATAAACAATTAATGCTGGTCTACCAGTATCTCTAAAAAACTCACCTATTGCAGCTCCAGCAAATGGAGAGTAAAATTGCATTGGTGCTGGGTCAGAAGCGTTTGCTGCAACAACAACTGTATAAGCCATTGCTCCTGCATTTTCTAATGTTTGTACAATACCTGCTACTGTAGATCCTTTCTGACCTGTTGCAACATATATACAAAATACAGGTTCTCCTGCATCGTAAAATTCTTTTTGATTGATTATTGTATCAATAGCAACAACTGTTTTACCAGTTTGTCTATCTCCAATAATTAACTCTCTTTGACCTCTTCCTACAGGGATCATTGAGTCAATAGCCTTGATTCCAGTTTGTAAAGGTTCAGTAACGGGCTCTCTAAATAAAACACCAGGAGCTTTTCGCTCTAAAGGCATTTCATATAAATCTCCTTTGATTGGTCCTTTTCCATCAATTGGATTTCCTAAAGTATCTACAACTCTACCTAACATTCCTTCACCAACTTTTAGAGAAGCAATTTTATTCGTTCGTTTTGCAGTATCACCTTCTTTAATTCCTTTTGAAGAACCTAATAATACAGCACCAACATTATCCTCTTCAAGGTTAAGTACGATTGCTGTTAATCCGTTTTCAAATTCAATTAATTCTCCAGCTTCAACTTCTGATAGTCCGTAAATACGAACAATACCATCACCAACCTGAAGAACTGTTCCTACTTCTTCTAATTGTGCTTCGGTTTTAAAACCAGCTAACTGTTGTCTTAGTATAGCTGATACTTCTGCGGGTTTTACTTCGGCCATTTTTATAAATTTTATTCTTTATTAAACTTAATATTCCTTGATGTATTGATTTTTTTCAAACTCAATTTCAAGATTTGTTAATTTTCTTTTTATACTCTCATCAATTTGTTTGTCACCAACTCTTAAAATCATTCCCCCGATTATCGTTGGGTCAACAACTTCTGTTAAATCAACACTTTCAGTTTCCTTTGTTGCATTTAAAATAGCAGTAACGCCATCTTTTTGTTCTTTAGTTAAAGGTACTGCAGAAGTTACGGTTGCAGACTTAATTTTTTTATGAATCTTATATATATCAATAAAAGAACTCGCAATATCACTTAAAAGACTTTCTCTCTTTTTTGTGATAATTAAGGAGATAAATGTATTGGAAATTTCAGATAAATGTGCGCTAAAAATAGCATCCATTACAATTTTTTTCTTATCACTTTTTACAATAGGACTTTTTAATAGAAGACCTAAATCGGGGTTGTTAGTGCAAACATCGTTTACTAAAACCATATCATTATGAAGCGACTCTAAAGCTTTATCCTCAGTAGCGATTTTCAGTAATGACTTAGCGTAACGTGATGCAACTTTAATATCTCTCATCTAAAAATTAGTTTAGATTAATGTCTTTAACAGCATTGTCAATAATTGCTTTTTGCTTATCAGCAGATGATAATTCATCTTTTAAAATTTTCTCTGCAATTTCAATTGATAAAGTAGCAACTTGATTTTTTAATTCAGTAATCGCAGCCATTTTTTCGTGCTGAATACTTTCTCTTGCTGAAGCAATAATTTTTTCAGACTCTTTGTTTGCAATACCTTTAGCATCTGCAACAATTCCATCTTTAATTTCTCTTGCTTCTTTTAACATTGCATCTCTTTCAGCACGAGCTTCGTTTAATAAATCTTCATTATCAGATTTAAGCTTAGCCATTTCTAACTTAGCTTCTTTTGCAGAATCTAATGCTTCTTGTATAGAGTCTTCTCTTTCGTTAACGGCATTTAAAATAGGCTTCCAAGCGTATTTTCTTAATACAAAAATTAACACTAAAAATAGTAATGTTTGCCAGAAAAATAACCCTACTGAAAAATCATTTAATAACTTTTCCATAATATTTTATTTGTTTTAAATTTTTATAATGTTAAAAGAAGCTGTAACCAACCGTTACAGCTTCTTTTTAAATTTGACTTAGCTTGCAAATAATGCAGCAAATCCAATACCTTCAATAAGCGCTGCTGCAATTAGCATTGCTGTTTGAATTTTGTTAGTAGCTTCTGGTTGACGAGCAATAGCGTCCATTGCTGATCCACCAATTCTACCAATACCAATTCCAGCTCCGATTACAATTAATCCGGCTCCTACAATGTTTGGAATTTCCATAATTTATAAAATTTAATAGTTAATATACATGTTTAATTAATGATGGCCTTCATCTGATGCTGCTCCAAAATATAGAGCTGTTAGCATTGTGAAGATATAGGCTTGTAAAAATGCTACAAGCAGTTCAATTACTGATAAAAATAATGTTAATCCTAAAAATGCACCCTTTGCTAACCAATTGTCGAAAGCATATAATAAAGCGATTAAACTCATTATAACAATGTGACCAGCAGTCATATTCGCATATAAACGAATCATTAAAGCAAAAGGCTTAATAAATACACCTAATAATTCAATTGGAGCTAAAAGAAACTTCATTGGAACAGGAACTCCTGGCATCCAAAATATATGCATCCAGTAATTTTTTTTAGAAGTAAATAATGTCATTAAAAATGTAATTATTGCAAGACCAAAAGTAATAGCAATATTATTAGTTACTGTAATTCCTAATGGAGTCATTCCTGCTAGGTTTAAAAACCAGATAAAGAAAAATACTGTTAACAAGTAGCTCATGTATTTTTTGTGGTGTTTTTTACCAATATTAGGAATAGCAATTTCATCTCTAATAAAAAGTACTAAAGGCTCTAAAAATTTACCGCCTTTAGTAGGGATTAAATTATTCTTGTAAGATTTAGCATATCGCATAAAAACAAGAAGAATTAAAAGAACCATTAACATAATTACAAAGACATTCTTAGTAATAGAAAAATCTAAGGGTTTAGCGTTTACTGGGTGCTTATGGGCATCTATAGTGATGGATCCTTCAGTATCAGTTTTGTAAATTTTACCGTGAAATATTTTGTAGAAACTTCCTTTAGACTCTGCTACAGATTCTCTATAGTGGAATTTTGAAGATGAAAAGATATGTAATCCTTCATCCCATAAAATAATTGGCAAAGGAAATTCCCAACCCATTTCATGCCAAATAGTAAAGTCGTGAGAATCTTGCAGGTGATGTTTGATGTATGCTTTTCTTTCTGAAGCTTTAATAGCCGATTCTGATAACTCTTCAGTTTTAATTTTATGATTATCTGAAGAATGATCTTCATTTTCGTGTTGAGCAAAGATTGCAGTTGGACTAACCAAAAGCAATAATAACAGTATTCTTACTAATTTTTTTACTTGCATATTAAGCTATCAATAATAGGTGTTTTAAAATCGGTGCAAACGTAAGTATTAAAATTAAATTGGAGAAGCAATTTGATAGTTTTATTTCGACTATTTCTTCAGCCTTTAAATAGGTTGCTGTTGGTCTTCTATACGAAGTACTTTCACTAAGAAAATGATTTCAAAAACTAAAGCAATAGTGTAGGGAATAAAAAAGGAAACAAATTCTATTTTAGAAACATCTCCATCTTCTTTAAAAAAAGGGTTAATTAGAATAAAGAATACAATGAATTTAATAAAACTACCTATAAAAAATATATAGCCTAGGCTCTCAGCAAATTTGTTTTTAAGTAAAACTAGACTAGTAAAAATAAGTATTGTAAGTGTGTAGTTAATAATGTAAGAGGTTATTATTTTATTCTCAAAAAGAGGTAAAGAGAGACTATCTAAAGCAAATATATGTATGCCAAATACAATACTTAATAGCAAGGTAATCAGAAATGTAAAACGAGATATTAATTGAGTCATGTGGTTAAAGAATCTTATTCTTCATTTATTTTATTTACCTGACGAAGTACATTAAATAATGCAATAGCTACACATAATAGTGTAAAGCCTATAGTGAACCATTTTTTGTCGGCTGGATGTTTTACATCTAACAATTTGCCAAAATAAGCACCTAAATATATAGTGATACCCATTTGAGCAGCAATACCTGTAAAAATGGCAATGCTCTTAAGCTTGTTGTTCGATTTTTTGTTGGTTTTTTTCTTTTCCTCCATCTTTGTTAATTTCCTTAACTACAGATCCCATGTTGCAGGTTCCTGTAAAGTTTGCACCTGGTTCAATGGATAGTTTGTTGGTGTTAATGTCTCCAGCAATGTTAGCTGAAGCTTTTAATTGTAGTAGTTCTCTCACAATAATATTTGCTTTAATGTTGCCAGAAATGTCAGCATTTTTACATGTCACTTCTCCTTCAATTGTTCCACTTTGCCCAACAACTACTTTCCCTTCAGAGGTTAATGTTCCATTTAAAACACCATCAATTCTAATGTCTCCAGCACAAATTACATCACCTTTTATTTCGGTTCCTTTTCGTATAATATTAATAGCCGGATTTTCAACTTCATTATTTCGTGCCATCTTATTTGAGTTTTTCTTAAATGTTTAGGGAGTAAAGGTAGTAATAATTGTATTAAATCTCAATTTCAAAATTCTTTTCAAAAAATTTATGATACCCTTTAAGGTCTCTATTTTTGTAGAATATAATAAAATTGTCTGGGGATATTAGAAGGTATTGATACTTTTTCGAGTTAAGCGTGCCTAAATTATTTTTATTTAGCTTAAAAGATTTGTAGTAATCTATTGCTGCTGCATAATCTTCCATAGGTTTTACAATAATTAGTTGGTTAGTTGATCCTAAAAAAATCGTACTGACTTTTAATGGCTTTTCGTTAAAATTTAAGCCGTTAAAATTTGCAACATCAAGTTTATACATATTTATTTTTTTATCATCATTTGGAATTAATGCAATAAAAATAAATTCAGAAGAAAAAACATGCGTGTAATCTATTTCGATAATTATAGGGCCTGGTGTATCTTTAACACCTTTTTTTATAAGGTCTAAAATTCTTTGTGCTTCGGGAGCTACTTCGGAGTTGGGGTGCTTGGTAATAACATTTTTTAAGGCGATAATAAATGTGTCAATTGGACTTGTATGTCCTGTAGACAATGCCGCTAGCATATCGAAATGATCTTGGAGGTGATTGTCAGCAAAAATGGATTTAGCTTTATTGCATCGCATTAGCACTTTTTTGTATTTTTTATCTGTAAACATACTGTAGACTATACTGTAATAGTTGTCAACACGTTTTCTATTTTCTCTAGTTACTTTGTTGTAAGAAGGATCTTGTATAATTCGAGCATACTCACTTCCGGGGTAGTTGTTGAGGATAAGGGTTTCGTATTTACGCTTCATAATATCATCATCAATTAGTAGACTAATTCTATACAAATTATACCATGATGGAAGTTTGTATCTGCAAGTATCATATTTTGTAATTAAATTTTCAAAAGAAATTATAGAGTTTTTATAATCTTGAAAATCTTCTCTATAAATATTTCCTAAAGCATAAAGTGCTTCAATAATGTTGTTGTGAGATTTATCCATTTTTTCTTTAGTTAATGGAAAAAATTGAAGATAGTACTCAGGGGTAGTTTTTTTATTTATTTTTACACTATCATTACTGTTAGAGTCAAGTTCTTTTTCAAGATCTTCATCAAAAGAAGCAATTGTTTCTCTATTACTTCTTCTCCAATTATCTTCTAATTTTCTATCTCCCCAATTTTTGTTAAAATCGGTAAATCCAAAACCTAATGTAGTGTTGTTGTAAAAGTACCACCCACCAGCACTAGTGCTATTACTACTCGAAGATTCGTTGTTAAAATTATTAAATTGGTTGTTTGCTAACGCTTCATTTTTACGTTCATCTTTTTTAATTGCTGCATCAACAAGATCATTAATAAGTTTGTTTCGGTAAACTTCGTCATTCGCAACTCGTTGTAAACTATCTTCTTTTTGTACGATGTAGATGTTGTCCACCAATCGTGTTAAGGCTTGGCTTCTATCGTAAATACTTTCAAATCGCTCATAGTCTTCCGGAAGAACCGTTAAACAACTGTCGAAGTATGCTTTTGATTCTATATAGAGTGGTTTGATGTAGAATAATTCTCCAAGCCTTAAATATGAAAGAGCTTTTTGTTTATTGTTAGATACGCTTAAAGCTGCAGATTGTTGTAAATGATGAATTCCTAAGGGTTCATTTTTTTCTTTAAAAGCAATATCTGCTAAGGCGTAATGTATTTGATCTAAATATTCTTTGTTTTTTCCATCTTTCACCATTTTAGAAAGCATTTTTTTAATTCCTTTTTGGTCTCCAGCTTCGGGATTAAAAGAAAGTGCTCTACTAATTTTTGCGTTAAACATCATGTCATATGATGGTTTTAACTTTATTACCTCAGAGAAAAGATCTGTAGCTGTATTGTATTCTTTTTTCTTCAGCCATAGTTGAGCAAGAACGTAATTGTAGCGTTGTTTCGATTTTTTATTTTGGGTAGTTTTTAATGCTTTAATTAATCTCTTAATGGCCTCATCATTATTGTTTTTTTTTATGAAATAATCAGCATATAGCGCATTAAAATCACTACTATATTTTTCAGGATACCCTTGATCAATAAGGGTAAGGTAAGATTCTGCTTTATTTAGATTTTCTAGTTCAATATGAGTTCGTGCTAACCAAATTAAAGCATCTGTTCTTGCGCCCTCTTTTTTGAAGGCCTTTGCTACATATTTAAAGACTTCTTCACCAACAAAATACTCTTGTTTGTAAAAACGCGCTTTACCCATTAGCAAATAGCAGTCATCTATCCACTTGTTGTGTTCTTTCTTTTTAACGAATATCGAATGCCGATCAATAACAGTAGAGGTTTTTTCAATAATTTTATCCATATCTGGATACATTCCTTTAGCTTGCTCCTCGCTAGGATAAATAAAAAGAGGTATTATTTCAGAAAAGTCATCTTTGTGGTCTTCTTCAATTTGTCTCTTATTGATTTTGAATATTTCTTTAGCATTAAAATAACCATTGTAACGAGATACCATGTGTTGGTATGCTCGGTGTGTAAAACCTGATTTTTTTTTAGAACAAGCAGAAAAACCAATAGCGATTACTATTAGTGTGAAGAGGATAATATTAATGTTATTTTTCAAGCTGGATAAGTACTGAGTAAACTGTAAAACGATTACTTTAGTATAAAAGTTGCTAAAATACTTAAACCATAGAAAATAGCGCAAAAAATTAGAAGGATTACTTTTTGTACTCTATAATTTATGAATGGGTATATTTGTAGCAGTAAATTATGACAGATTTTAAAAATAAACCAAAGAAATTACAACGCTTAAAACATAAGTATCGTTTAGTAATTTTAAATGAAGACACTTTTGAAGAGAGGATGTCTTTAAGATTATCTCAATTAAATGTTTTTGTTGTTGTGGGAGTTAGTTCTTTAGTGTTAGTTTTAATGGTGATTTTATTAATTGCATTTACTCCACTTAAAGAATTTATACCAGGTTACGCAAATGTTAATATTAGAAAACAAGGTGTTGAGAATTTTTTAAAAAGTGATTCTATTTCTGTCGCTTTGGCTCAAAACAACCTTTATTTAGAAAATATTAAACATATTATTGAAGGGAAAGTTGTTTTGCTAGATACTGAAGCTGTAGTAGATTCTGGCCTAAATTATGAAGGGATTGTAAACGAGCCTATAGAGGAAGATTCCGTTTTAAGAAATATGATAGAAACTGAAGAAAAGTATAACTTGTTTAATAGTGCAGGGAGTACACCTGGTAATATTAGTGGTTTTATTTTTTTACAACCTTTAAGAGGGACAGTCACCAATCGGTTTAATATAAAAGAAAAGCATTTTGGAATTGATGTTGTTGCTCCTAAAAATGAGGCTATTAAAGCAACTTTAGATGGTACAGTTATTTTTGCTGAATGGACTGTTGAAACCGGTTATGTTATTCAGTTACAACATGCTGATAATATTGTTTCTATCTACAAACATAACTCTATTTTACATAAAGAAGTGGGAGATTATGTAAAAGCAGGAGAGGTAATTGCCATTGTAGGAAATTCTGGAGAGCTTTCAACAGGACCACATTTACATTTTGAATTGTGGTATAACGGTATTCCTATTAACCCTGAGGATTATATGATGTTTTAACGATAACTGGATTTTGCGTTTTAATTTGTTTATTAATATCTATAGAAACACTTAAAGAAAATAATACAATTATAGAGGTGTATTTTCCATATCTACTTAAATTAAGCCTAACATCTGAATAAAGGCATATGCGCTTTATCTGCATTTGTAGTTGAGAACAGATACAAAAAAAGAGCCTCACATGTGAGGCTCTTTTTTATATTGTTGTCATTCTCAACTTGATTGGGAATCTATTTTATAAATTCTTCAATTGACTTCCATCATTTGTAAATGCCGGAATTCCTGTTACATCCATACCAGTAATTAGTAAGTGGATATCGTGTGTTCCTTCATATGTAATAACAGACTCTAAGTTTGCCATGTGTCTCATTATTGGATATTCTCCAGTAATTCCCATTCCACCGTGCATTTGTCTTGCTTCACGAGCAATTTTTAATGCCATATCAACATTATTACGTTTTGCCATAGAAATTTGAGCAGTAGTTGCTCTTCCTTCCTCACGTAAAACACCTAAGCGCCAAGTCAATAATTGCGCTTTAGTAATTTCTGTAATCATTTCTGCTAACTTCTTTTGAGTTAACTGGAATGAAGAAACAGGAACTCCAAATTGAATTCTCTCTTTTGTATATCTCAAAGCAGAATCATAACAGTCCATTGCAGCACCAATTGCACCCCAAGCAATACCAAAACGTGCAGAATCTAAACATCCAAGCGGTGCTCCTAATCCTGATTTGTTAGGTAACAAGTTTGCTTTAGGAACTTTTACGTTATCAAAAACTAACTCACCTGTAATACTTGCTCTTAAAGACCATTTGTCGTGAGTCTCTGGAGTAGTAAACCCTTCCATTCCTCTTTCAACTAATAATCCGTGAATTCTTCCTTCTTCATTTTTTGCCCAAACAACGGCAACATCTGCAATAGGAGCATTAGTAATCCACATTTTAGCACCATTTAATATGTAATGGTCTTCAGAATCTGGATCTTGCTTAAAGTTGGTAATCATACCACTTGGGTTAGATCCATGATCCGGTTCGGTTAATCCAAAACATCCCATAAATTCACCAGTAGCTAATTTGGGTAACCATTTCATTCTTTGTTCTTCGTTACCATATTTCCAAATAGGATACATTACTAAAGAACTTTGTACAGAAGATGTTGATCTTAATCCAGAATCGCATCTTTCTAATTCTTGCATAATTAAACCATAAGAAATTTGGTCTAAACCAGCACCACCATACTCTGAAGGAATGTAAGGCCCAAAACCACCAACTTCTCCTAATCCAGGAATAATGTGAGCAGGAAACTCTGCTTTTTGAGCATACTCTTCAATGATAGGAGAGACTTCGGATTTTACCCATGATCTAACCGTATCACGTATTAATTTATGTTCGTCTGTTAATAGGTCATCTAATTGATAATAATCAGGTGCCTCAAATCTATCGTCAGCCATTTTTGTGTAGTTAAGAAATTAGATGACAAAAATATGGATTATTGCTTAGTTTTCAGATTATTATTATAAGATTTAGAAAGATTTCTGATTATTTTATTAAAATAATTTTGATGCAGCTAAAATAAAAATAATCCCATATTAAACTTTGAATATAAAAAAGCATAACTATGAACAAAAACTTGCTCTCCACTATAGAGTCAAAAAATGTACTTGCTGGTTCTATATTCACAATTAATTCAACTACTGAATCTGGAATAACTTCTGCTTATACAGGAGGTTATTTGGAGAGAAGAATAAGTTCTCCAGTAGACGGATTAAACTGAACTCAGTGCTATGCAGGAGCTATTAATACAGTAGGTGGTTTTGCTAATATATCTTTAGCGGTTTTAGCTTCGGGTTATATGCCAGTTCAAACTTATACCAAAACTAGTATAGTAGGTCAGGGTGGTGTAAATAAATTAGGTTTTGAAATTGCCACTGATGATAATTCGGGAATTAAGATTGATACTTTAATTCTTGCAGACGCTATAAGAACTAGTTTTGTAAACGGGATTAACGGAGTAAGTCATACTTCTGATGGAAACACTCCAAAATCATTAAATACAAATACATGGACTTTTGATTGGATAGTTCCAGCAGCAGTAACTGGAGATGTGACTTTTTATGGCACATTTAATGCTGCTAATTCAAATAGTACTTCTCAGGGAGACCAAGTCTACACCAAAAGTTTAATAATAACAGAAGGTTTGGCAACGGGTATTGAAGAGAATTTATCACAAGCAGATTTAACATACAGAGTAAGTAAGTGTTAAAATTTGCTCAAGGATTAAATAAAGTAAATGTTGAAAATTTACCTACTGGCATAAATATTCTTAACTTGCAAGTTGATGGTAAGGTCGTGAGTAAAAAAATAATTAAAGATTAATTTAATGTTC